>Ga0209636_10000696_pt1 | contig 33367 bp, 31 predicted proteins | sample DeeMarSWOR152_54_FD_187464 | JGI IMG/M metagenome (GOLD analysis project Ga0209636, IMG submission 187464) | Marine sediment microbial communities from White Oak River estuary, North Carolina - WOR-1-52-54 (SPAdes) (version 2) | ecosystem: Environmental > Aquatic > Marine > Intertidal zone >...
GAAGAGCAATTGCCCAAGAGATTTCTGCAATCGCAGAAAGATGGGGCAACGAGCATGCTTCAACCTGGAAGCATGATCCAAGTTTCATCAGGTTTCTGGGTGTAAGCTCTGTCAACAACAAGGTGACAATTATTTGAAGGGCAACCTACTCATCACCGGAGGCTCAGGCTTTATAGGTTCGCATCTTGTCAATGCCTTTGCTGAGATACGCAAGTCAGTTGTTGTTTCCTACGATATCGGCGTGACCAAAGATGATCGTACTGGAAGTGTCGTCACTATGAAAGGCGACGTTTTTGATTCGGATAAGCTCGCTAAGCTTATGCGTGACAGAGATACTGCAAATGTTATCCACCTTGTTGCTTTAGTATCTATACCTGAGTGCAGAAGAAGGCCACACACTAGCTTTCGCCTGAATGTGTCAAGTATCCAGACTGTCTTAGAGGCCATGAGGCTCACGGGAGCTGAACGTCTGGTCTTTCCATCCACCGCCACCGTTTATGGCGCAGTCGATGATATCAAGGTCAGCGAGTCGATGGAGCCGATGCCAACAAGTATATATGGCTGCCACAAGTTTGCTGCTGAATCGATCATCCGTGGCTATGCTGAAGACTATGGTTTCAAAACCACGATTCTCCGCATCTTCAACGTCTATGGCGATCTTGAGAGAGAACAGGGGGTAACATCCCTCTTCGTTAAGAGGGCGCTAGCTGGGAAGCCTATAATCGTGAATGGCGGGGCGCAGATGCGAGACTTCGTCCATGTACACGATGTCATCGAGGCTTTTCTGAGATCTCTGGAAAACCCGGCGACCCATGACAAAATCGTGAATATCGGATCAGGAACCGGGCTGTCAATAAAGGAAATCGTCCAGATGGTCACACAGAGCCTTCCCGACATCAAGGTTGAGTATCATCCTCCCAATGTGGAGGATCACAGTCATTATGCCGACATTTCTCGCATGAAGAGTCTGCTGTCTATGGATCCAATGAACCCAAGGATAGGCATACCTTCATTCATAAAAGAGTGCATGGCCTGAGCGCAGAGTGATGACCAGTCCCAGGCTAGGGTTGCACAGACTAACAGATGAGAACGAAACGGATGTCGAGCGTCTGCTACATCAATACGGGAAGAAGCCCAGCTTCCCACTCCGTATTTTGAGGGAAAAAGAGATCGATGAAACAGTCCGTTCTCTTCGAAGGAACGTCTTCTGCAGAGTCTTGGTCAGCGAAGGCGACGTCCTTGGAGCCGTTGTTGCCGGCAAATCTGCATGGGACTCCAACCACTTCGGCTTCGGGATCGGTAAGATCCGCCGTGTTGTGGTGTCCGATGCTTTGAAGAGGCAACATGCTGTACGGGCTCGTGAGGCTTTAATCGAGAGTTGCATGAAGTGGATGAAGCAGAATCAGGTAAAGTGTCTCATCGCTCGGGCTGATCTCGATAATGTTGAGGATATCCTTGCCTATGACAAGAATGATTTTCAGCTGGCAGATGTCTTGGTGATTTTTCACCGTGATGTTGAAGCTCCGAATCCAGCCTTGGATTCGCCGCCAAGTGAATCTGCGACAATCCGTCCATCACGCCCTGAAGATGTAGGAACATTAATGGAGATTGCCCGAGCCTCTTTTGCCAAAGATCACTTTCATAGAGATCCTAACTTCCCGCAAGATAAGAGCGATGAGCTGTTTGCCAGATGGATTCACAATTCTTGCCATGGGTCAGCTACCACGGTGCTGGTTGCAGCTGAGAAGAACCAAGAACCTTGTGGATTCATTGCCTGCAAAACAGAGCAACTAGAGAGAGAACCAAAGTATGGAGTCATAGATCTCATTGCTGTATCGCCACTAAGCCAGGGTAGAGGCATAGGAACACAGCTTGTAACAGAAGCTGTAAGATGGTTCGCTGCGAATGTTGAATCAATCTTTGTGGGGACCCAAGCAAATAACATTCCTTCTATCAGAACGTACGAGAAAGTTGGTTTTCGGCTATTAGACACTCAGCTAACACTTCACAAATGGTTCTGAAGACTGCGACGTATGTCTTGAGCTAGGGAAAGAAGAGAAATGACTAATCCCGCAATCCCCTTTTCAAAGCCCCTCTTCACCGATGATGACATAAGAGAGATTAACGCGAATATTGAGGAGATCTTACGTTCGGGTAGGCTCACCTCGGGTCCTTTCGTGAAACGATTTGAAAGAGCTTTTGCAGAACTTGTGGGAACAGAACAGGCTGTCGCCCTCAACTCGGGCACCGCCGCCTTACACACTGCCCTATTAGCATCTGGAGTAAAAAGTGGAGATGAAGTGGTTGTCCCATCGAACACTTTTGTGGCTACCGCGAACGTTGCCCTCTCTGCGGGGGCTAAGCCTGTATTCGCGGATTCTGACCCCTCAACATTTAACATCGCACCCAACGAGATTCAGAAGAAAATTTCACCGAAGACGAAGGCGATAATCGTCGTTCATTTGGGTGGCAACCCGTGTGACATGAAGGAAATCACAGAGATCGCTGCCAACCATAACATACCTGTGATCGAAGACTGTGCCCACGCTCACGGGGCCAGGTATAACGGCGTCAACTGTGGAACGTTTGGTGTGGTCGGGTGTTTCAGCTTTTATCCAACGAAAATAGTGACTGCCGCTGAAGGAGGAATCGTGACGACTGAGGACGAAGCTGTTGCGAATGGAATCCGAATCCTGCGAAACCACGGGAGAGCTACTTCTGGCCCATCAGAAGTTGTAGAGTTGGGTTTCAACTATCGTCTTTCAGAAGTTCATGCAGCAATAGGAATAACTCAACTCAAGCACGTAACTCATTTCGTAGAAGCACGGAACAAACTTGCTGCGATGTATACTGAAAGGCTAGCCAGTATCAGGTGGCTTGAACCTCAGCACATAAGGAACGGCAATCTGTGTTCCTATTACGTTTACATCGTCAAACTCACCGATGAAGCCCCTATGAGCCGTGACATGCTTATGGAGGGACTGAGTGACCTGGGAATTGAAACGAGTATTCTGTATCATCCAGTTCATCTGCAGCCGGTTTACGTCAAGCTCTTCGGCTACAGGAAGGGTGAACTCCCTGTTGTCGAGGAGCTGGGGGAGAGAAGTCTTGCGCTTCCTCTCTACAATGGAATGAACGCCGATGACATCACAAGAGTGGTGGAAACAATCAGAGACGTAGCAGCAAAGGTCTAGATGGCGATATAAGTGGATAGGCAACCAAGAACTCTCGTGGTCATTCCAGCCTACAATGAAGAAGGCAATCTAGTGGACACAATTGAGGAGGTTAGGGAGAAGGCTCCTTGGGTTGATATATTAGTTGTGGATGACGGATCAGACGATAACACAGCCGAGATCGCTAGGAACCTAGGAGCTACAATAGTTTCGCACTGTCTAAACTTGGGCATAGGTGGTGCTGTACAAACTGCCCTCAAGATTGCGAGAATGTGGGACTACGATGTTGCAGTTCAGGTTGATGGCGATGGGCAACATGATCCCGGATTCATTGCCGAATTAGTGAGACCAATAGTTGAGGATGCCGTAGACATCACGGTGGGTTCAAGGTTCTTGAAGAATAAGAAGGCAGACGGTTCGCTCATACGACATATCGGCATACACTTCTTTTCGCGTCTGGCGAGTCTGATAACTAGGACGCGGATCACTGATTGTTCCTCTGGCTTTAGGGCTCTAAGCAAGAATGCGATAGAGTTATTCTCGGATGATTATCCTGTAGATTTTCCGGACGCCGAAGCTCTAATCGTCGCTCATCGGGCAGGTCTAAGAATTGCTGAGGTACCCGTCCAATTCCGCAGTAGAAGGCGAGGCAAGAGCAGCTTACACTTCTGGCGATTCTTGTGGTATCCAGTCAAAGAGGGCTTCTCTATACTGATGCTTCTAACGAAGAGGTCAAGGAAGCAGGGTGGGCAGAGAACCTAGCCTTTTCATGAAATGGAGGATGGGGGACGTGGTCTGGTTATCTTCAGCTGTACCCATTAGATCACTATCATGTGCTAGGACGTTGGTCTTGATTGGTGTGTTCGTTATCAGCCTATTGGAGATAATTCTTCCCTTCAAACAAAGGCTTGTATTCGGACGCATGGTATGGCATGTGAGCTTGTTAGCCTCTAAGTCCGGCTTCATCCGCCGGGTGTTTGTTGATGAGGTAGATGCGAGATGGATGAGGTAAGTGTGCTTTTTTCTGGGGGCAGCGATTCAACACTGGCCGCTGCAAAAGTGTGTGAACGTTTCGAGAAAGTTCATCTCCTAACTTGTCAACACTCAGCAATGTTTTTCATCGGCAAGTCAAAGGTTAATGTCAACAGACTGAAAATGAAATATGGGGAAGACAAGTTCACACATAGAATAATAAACATTGACAGGCTGTTCCAGAGTATTCTCCATGGAGATCCAACCAAGCGTTTCTCTGATATAAGAAAATATGGGACGTATCTCAGCGCCTGTTTCTGCGGAGCATGCAAACTTGCTATGCATACATGGACTATAATGTATGATCTTGAGAACGAAATACGCTTCTCCTGTGACGGCTCAAACAAAGGGGCAGTGCCATATTTTCCTGATGCGGTCTGCAAAGAAGAATTGAAGGATTTCTACAAACAATATGGAATTGACTACGACAGTCCGATATGGGAGTACGATGGCAAGACGCTCAAAAGTGATGAAGAGCTATTCCGGCTAGGAATCACTCCCCGAAAAGAGGTGAAATTTCCCGCAGAGATTCAGGTTTTCAGTACTCAACACAGCTGTTTGGATGGCTTTCATCATGTCTACGTCCGTGGTTACTATCTACCTACATACGGTGCTGAAGCCTTCAAGCGGACCTCAGTGGCGTATTATAGAGACAAGATGGCGATCTGCAGGAAGTACATTGAGAAAAATCTTTAACGCGCTTCCACGTCTGCATACATATGAGGAGATAAAATGACCACCAGAGCTCTAACCCTAGCAGCGATAGCTGGCGCCGCCATAACTATTTGGATCCTCTATCTATATAGAAAGAAGAAGTTGAATGAGGATCAGGCCATTATATGGCTTTTCATATCTGTGAGCATATTTTTGATCTCAACGATGCCAGATCTGCTTTGGATATTGCAGTGGGTGTTTGGATTGGGAACACCCAGCCTCGACGTATTGTTGGCCGCCTTCATCGGATTCCTGCTTATCATAAGCATCTACTACTCTGTGAGAATATCTGAATTGACAGATCAAAACGAGAGGCTAGTGCAAGAGATGGCGCTTATCAAAGCGACGGTGCTACCAATGCATGAAGAAAAGAAGAAAACCTCGTGAGATCCGTTGCGAATCTGCATTATAAGCCAATATTTTCCACCTGACATGGGTGGAGCTAGCACTCGCGTTTCTAACGCCATAAAAGGCCTAAAGAAGCGAGGTCATAAGCTCACTGTTGTTGCAGCGTTTCCTCACTATCCGCATGGGAAAATCCCTCAGAAATATGGGAAGAAGGCTTTGGCGTTTGAAAACAATGATGATGTTGAGGTCATTAGGGTCTGGGTTCCATCGCTCCCACACAAAGGGTTTGCTAATAGGTTGACAATGTATCTTTCGTTCACTTTGTGTTCACTTATGGCATTGCCCTTTTGCGGTGAAGTGGATGTCATCTGGGCAGCAAGTCCTAACTTCTTTGTCTATATATCGGGTTTCATATATAAAATCCTCAAAAGGGCTTCCCTAGTTCTCGACCTTGTTGACTTGTGGCCCGAAGCTCTTGTAAATCTGGGCTTCTTAAGACCCTCATTAGCCACCTCCATGGTGAGCCATAGCGTTGACATTCTATACAAGCTATGTGATAAGATCACAACGCTACATAAGGTTATGAGACGGGAGGTCTTGAAGCGCGGAATCAGCTCAGGCAAGATCCACATTGTGGAAAATGTCGTTGATCTAGAAGTTTTTCATCCCTATAAGGCAGAAAGATCGCCGACGTTGCAGAGCAGGTTCGTTGTCATGTACTCGGGGAATCTGGGCCCTGCATACGATTTTGAAACGGTTTTGGAGGCCGCTAGAATCTTCGCAGGAAGTGACGAAGTTGCTTTCGTTTTGAGAGGGAGTGGCGAGTATGAAGGAGAGATAAAGAAGGGGGTAGAAAGTTTGAAACTTGACAACGTTCTCTTGCTAACTGAGATCTTGAATGTTGAACGGGTTGTTGATTTTCTCAATATGGCAGATGCCTTCTTGTTACCTATGAAGCATGTGGAAAAGACTGAGGCTTCATTTCCTCTGAAACTCCTTGAATACCTAGCGTGTGGGAAGCCTGTCATATGTTGTGCAGAGGGCGTAAGTGCAAACTTTGTCAAGCGTTCTCAATCCGGTATTGTCGTCAAGCCAAGGGACGCGAAGGGCCTAGTTGAGGCTACTTCGTTGCTTCTGAAAGATGAAAAGCTGAGAAGAGAATTTGGGAAAAACGGAGTTGACTACGTTTCGCAACATTTTTCTTGTGATGAGATGGGCAGAAAGTTGGAAAATGTTTTCATGTCAGTGCAGATTGCTTGAAATGAACTCGTTGGAGAGGTGTTAAGATGGAACGAATACTGGTCACCGGTGGAGGCGGTTTCATAGGAAGCCACCTTGCAAGGCATCTTCACTTGCAGGGAAACTTCGTCAGAGTCGTTGACATTAAATTCGATGACTACATTGAAGAAAAGCACTACAGTGAGAAACTCAGATTAGACCTAAGGAACTGGGAAAATTGCCTTACGGTGACAAAGGGGATAGACAAGGTCTACAATTTCGCTGCTAACATGGGAGGTATAGGGTTTATAACATCGGTGGGCGCCGAAGTGATGCATGACAACGTACTGATAAACACATACATGCTTGAGGCGTCGAGACAAAACAAGGTGAAACGATTTCTATTCAGCTCATCTGCCTGCATCTACCCAACATACCTTCAGACAGACCCAAACGTAAAAGGTTTAAGAGAAGAGGACGCCTACCCCGCAGACCCAGACAACTTCTATGGATGGGAGAAACTCTTCACGGAAAAAATGTGCGAAGCATACCAAAGAGACCACAGCTTTGACATCAGAATGGTTAGATACCACAACATCTACGGCCCCGAAGGAACCTACAAGGGCGGAAGAGAGAAGTCCCCTGCGGCATTGTGCAGGAAGGTAGCAGAGGCCCCAAACCCGGGGACTATAACAATTTGGGGAGACGGCAAGCAAACCAGATCCTACTGCTACATCGACGACTGTGCAAGAGGAACGGTGATGCTGATGGAATCTGACTACGAAAAGCCAATTAACATAGGATCAGAGAGGCTTGTCACAATAGATGAACTAGCCGACATGATCATAAGAATCTCTGGGAAAGACATAGCTAAGGAATACGACCTTTCGGCGCCACAAGGAGTCAGGGGGAGAAATGCTGACATAACTCTAGCTAGAAAGGTGTTGGGTTGGAAACCAACCGTAAGCTTGGAAGAAGGGCTGGCCAAAACATACAAATGGATTGACGCGAAGTGCAACGAAGACAAAGCTCAAAAAAGACCGCGCGCGCAAGCCCAGCAGTAGGTGTCAAGTCTGCCGAAGACGTCGGTGACTGTTCTAGGTGTTCACGACGGCCATGATGCCGGGGCTGCTCTTGTCCGCGATGGTAGAGTTTTGGCGGCTCTTCAGGAGGAGAGGCCCAGGAATATTAAGCATTACAGTGGAACGCCCGAGTTTTCGATTAGGGAAGTCTTTAGAACTTCTGGGGTCGATCCGAGCGACATCGATGCTATTGCGCTTGGGTGCTTAGTAATGGTTCGCGCTCCGTTGGACGTGCACACGCGACCTTTGAAGGTGAGGTTATTTGAAAGGTTGAGCCCTATCGTTGCGAGTCATACATTTGCGAAGTTGTATGTGAAGATGTTGCATAAGTTCAGGGGGATGGATGAGCTAGAAAGGATTTTCAAGGAGTTGGGCATTGAAGAAAAGGAAGTTATTTTTGTTGAACATCACCTCTCACATGCCGCATGTGCCTACTATTCTTCACCATGGTCTCATGATGACCCTGTGTTGATTTTCACTGCTGATGGGGCTGGAGACGGGTTAAGCAGTACTGTAAGTATTGGAGAGAACGGTGAAATTAGACGGCTTGCGGAGTCTACATATTATGATTCTTTGGGTAATGTGCTTTACAGTGGAATAACACAATATCTTGGATTGAAGCCTTGGGATCATGAGTATAAGGTCATGGGGTTGGCTCCTTATGGGAAGCCAGAATACTGCATAGATCATATTAGGAGAATTATAAGGTTGAATTCAAAAAATCCATTGGAGTTTCAGAATAGGATTCGAGCCTATGGCGCAGCATTACAATCGAAACTCAAGAAGATATTGGCTGGTCAGCGTTTTGACAATATTGCGGCAGCAACTCAACTGTGGTTTGAACAACTCATTACACGTTGGATACGGTATGCCATCGAAATAACCGGCATTCACAGGATAGCTTGTGCTGGCGGTTTGTTCCTTAATGTGAAGGCTAACAAACGCATTGTCGAAATGACGGAGGTTGAGGACTCGTTTTTCTATCCTGCCGCCGGAGACAGCGGGACTCCGGTAGGTGCAGCACTTGAGGGATATTGCGAGTATTGCAGGGCTGAGGGCCTTAAGCCTCGCAAAGAACCAGTGACTGATATCTACTATGGTCCTGCTTACACGAATGATGACATCAAGGAGATTCTGAAGAAAACTGAATGGATTGAGAAGGCAGAGTATTATGATGATGTCGATTCCATGGTTGGCGAATTGGTTGCAAAGAGCAAGATCGTTGCCAGGTTTAGTGGAAGGCTGGAGTGGGGTCCCAGAGCCCTTGGGAATAGATCGATTCTTGCCGATCCCAGGGACCTGAAAATGGTTCGGAAGATTAATTTCGCGATTAAGCACAGGGATTTTTGGATGCCTTTTGCTCCAACAATACTTGAGGATAGAATGGACGAATATCTCGTCAACAGCAGACCTGCTCCATATATGATTTTGGCGTTTGACACAACTGAGGAAAGAGAGGAAATAATCGCGGCCATCCATCCTTATGATCACTCTTGTAGACCTCAAAGTCTAAAGGATTCATGGAATTCAGGATATCAAAATGCTCTTCGAACATTTGAAAAGCGTACCGGCATTGGAGGCGTGCTAAATACCTCTTTTAACCTTCATGGATACCCCATCGTGTGCTCACCATCCCAAGCTATTTGGACATTTGAAAATTCTAGATTAGACGCGCTAGCCTTGGGCAATTATGTTATTACGAGATGATTGATCTCGGTGGTTCTTCACTTGGTGCCACATTTCTATCGAGCGTGAGATACGGGGCGAAACAATGAGAATGGCACTAAGACGGAAGGGAAGAGGAAACAGACGTTTGATTGCATTTATCGTAATCGCATTTCCAGATTCCAGAGTGGAGAAGGAAGTGTGGTCCTTAACAAACCACGGGTTTAAAGCGACAATACTAACGTGGGACCGCGAGAAGGCCTTTGATAATTTTGAATCGTCTGGCGACAAAACAATACATAGATTACAACTTCGCGCTCCTTACAATAGTCTAATGGTTTCAATCTACTATCCACTCTTTTGGCTGTGGGCTTTATCAAAACTGTTAAAAATATATCCTACCGTAATCCACGCCGATAATCTGGATTCGGTAGTACCCGCCCTTTTTTACAGGTTCCTACGACCCAAGACGAAGGTGATCTTTGACGTCTCCGATAGCTATGCAATGCTAATTCGGCCAACAAGCAAGATATTGAGTAATGCCATCTTGTGTTTAGAGCTTCGGGCTGCGTCGATTGCGGATGCATTCACAACTGTGTCAAGCAATCAACTCGCCCTTTTTGAGAAAGCGAAACTCAAGTTGGTGAGAATTGTCATGAACTTACCACTTGCAGCACATGGGTTGAAATCCCATATTCAGAGCAAAAAGCAAGTGAGATTCAGAATGGTCTACGCCGGTGTCATATCGGAGGATAGAGGGCTCTTGCAGCTTTGTGAGGCGACCAAAGATGTAGACAATTTAGAATTGATTGTAGCAGGCCGCATAAATAGTGAAAGGATCTTGTCTAATGTAACCCGCTTCCCACATGTCAAGTATATTGGTCAACTGAGTCACGAAGACGCTCTGAGACTTCAAGCTTCGGCTGACCTTATTCCAGCATTATACGACCCCAAATTGCCGATAAACCGAATTGCCATGCCCAATAAGATATTTGAAGCAATGATGTTGGGCGTTCCAATAATCACAAACGTAACACACCTAGCCGACATGGTAAAGAATCTACGGTGCGGCATGGCAGTAGACTATAACAACACAAAGACCATCAAACAAGCAATCTTACACATCAAAAGTAATCCTGAAATTGGATTGCAAATGAGTTCCAATGGAAGGCGTGCATTCGAGCAGAAGTTCAACTGGTCTTACATGGAGGAAAGACTGTTGAATCTATATGACCAGCTTCTGACTTCGAGTAATTGAATAGACCTGTAATGGCTGAAAAGCGAAGACGGCACATAAAAAGACAATGGAGAAGCCTGTGACTGACAAAGAATCTCTTGGCAAGCGTTACATTTCTGCTGGAATAGTGGATCATGGAAACCTACAAGCGAGATGAGCTTTCATGCATATTTGCTTGATTACTTCAGGCAGACCGTTTGAAGCATTTCCGGGCGGTGAAGGGAAATTCACAATGTCGCTCAGAGAATGGCTCGTAGGGCATAACTGCGATGTAACGGTTGTGGGGCGCAGACTATTTGGCGTCCAAGTCTTCAAATCTAGCGACGCCACGAGAATTGAACCCCAGACGAAGCTAACGCGTCCACGAGCGCTGCCTTTGCCTTACCCAATATTCGGCGTGTGCATGTTGATAACATCATTGCTTTTCATGCTGCGAGTCATCGCTATCAATCGTAGATCAAGAATATCTGTAATTCATGCTCAAGACACAGGCTACGGCGGCCTGTCAGCGGTTATATCAGCGAAACTAATGAAAGTGCCTGTTCTGGTATCTTCGCATGGGATAAGACATATTACCATATACAAAGCTCTAAAAGGTGTCTCCAGAAAGCTATCGTTTCCATTTGAACGCTGGCTAGATGCTGTTACAAGCAGAAACGCTGACTCGTTAATAGTTGTCGCTTCATCACAAGAAACTGTATTCGCTAATCTGGGTGTAAAAAGAAGCAAGATAAAGATGATACCGATCGGCATAGACGTTGGCGATTTCAAAATCTGTGAAGGCGTAAGACAGGATGTGCGGCAAGAACTCGGTATTAGCAATGATGTTGTGATAGGGTTTATCGGAAGATTTTTCACGGAGAAGAATCTCTTTGCCCTTCTGGAATCATTCGCTGAAGCGTTAAAGCACGCTAGCAAGATGAAGCTCGTACTTGTTGGAACGGGACCCTTAGAAGACCAACTAAGAACGTTCTGTCAAAAACAGAGCATAGATGACAAAGTTGTCTTTACAGGGTTTCGACATGATGTAAACCGGCTCTTTTCAGCGCTAGACGTATTTGTGCTTCCTTCATATACAGAAGGATGTCCGACTGCATTGCTCGAGGCTATGGCATCTGGCAAGGCGATAATTGCGAGCAACATACCCTCCATTAGGGAGATTGTGGAACACGGTAAGGAAGCTATTCTTGTAAACCCGTATGATGCCGAAGGATGGAAACAAGCCGTCTTACTACTCTACAACCGTTCAGACCTAAGAGCCGATTTAGGGAACAATGCTGAGAAGAGAGCTGAGGTCTATAATAATCACGAAGTTAACGCGCAAATACTGAAGTTGTACGAAGAACAAATTCATGCCGCGCGCTCAAACTAAAAGCAAGCAACTAATGCTTTGTGAAAGACTATCCGAGAAAATGGAGTCACAAAGAAATCTGTATGTATCTATCCAATTTGAGCACAAGCGACGTAGTTGCACATATTACCTGCCAGATCGAATTGAAAATGGTTAGACAAGAATTGACAGGTACAAACTTCGGTCATACGGTTTTGATCATATCGAGGAATTCGCCTGAATCTTATAGTCCGGCAGGGGAGAGAATCCGGCACATCGCCTTGGCGAGTGGATCCGTCTTTGGAAAAGCAATTGTTCTTGCTCTGGGAAACAGGAATACAAAAAGGGCTGTAAAAGCAAGTTCAAAAGCTCTACTCCAACAAGTGATACTGAGAAAGGAACTACCATACCCTGTCATCGCATATTTTGATCCTCTGAAGTTCATACTATTGTCTGTGCACAGTCTTTTTCTCTCCTTGCGATACAAGGCCTCCTACATATTGGCATCAATGCCACCAATTGAGGTAGGAGCAAGTGCATTGCTGTTGGCAAAGCTATTGCATATGGATCTAATCATTGATTTGAGAGACGATTGGGAGTCTGCAGTGGAAAGGAACCTATCTCGCTACATCCCAGAACATTTATCAGAGGTCATCTTTTGGCTTGCGCGCAGGGTTTACTCTTCTGCAATCGCTATTATGGTTGCAACACCCACGATAGCCAAGATAGCAAAGAAACGGGGAATCGAAACACGTACAATTCTGGCATCTAATGGAGCGGACACATCCGTGTTCTTCCCGCTGGATGGAGATTCACGCCAAAAGATGAGGATAAAGCATGCTCTTCCTCTGGACAAGACTGTAGTGTCTTATTGTGGAAGTGGATCAAATCCTTACTACCGGTTAGATCGTGTCCTCGCTTCTGTTGGTTCTTTGCCCGACTACTTGAAAGAGCATCTTTTTTTTGTGTTTCATTTGTATAGGGGAATTGAAAATGTGAGGAAGATGAAAGAAGAGCTAGGAATATCTGATGACCTGGTCGAAGTGCGGGGCCCTATTCCACGCGATGTTTTGGCAGGTGTTATGGCTGCTTGTGATGTAGGGTTAGTGCCCTTTGACGATGCGCCCTATCTCTTATGTGCGCGATCGGCCAAGTTATATGAATATTTGAGCGCAGGTCTATATGTTAGCGCCTGTGGCCCTGAAGGTGGAGAATTAAATCGCCTTTTTTCACTCGACCCTCAACTTGGCACATTTTGTCTGCCAACAATAGAAAATCTCACTGATGTATTCTCGCGGCTTGTCAAAAACGGAGCGTTCTTATTCGACGATGGAAATAGGAAAATGCGGCACAACTTCATACGAGAAAACTATGAACGCAAGACAATTACGATGAAGGCTGTAAGAGCGATTGGCTCCCTGTCAATTCCAGCTTTTGCCAACACCCCAAGTGTATAAGCTAAGGTGAGAATACAAAAGTGAATCTTAAAAGTCTAGGAAAATCTCTCACTCTGTTGAGCCTTTGGCTTTGCATTCTGTTAAACTCTCTATACGTTAAATCAGCAATTATTGGAGTTCCCGTTTCTCTGGCTTTCTTTTTTGTTGCTTCATGTGCTGTGGGCGATGTATTCTTCTCACGAGAAAGGAGGTTCTTCAGAATAGCACTAGGGCTTGCGGCTTTCCTTGTGTTGACGGCCTTGTTTGGAAGCGTTCTGATCATAGCGGCGAATTTCAGTGAAATTTGGTCTTTGGTGATGGTTGGTATTACCGCCTTGATCTTCAGCGTTTTGTCGCATCGCAGGAGCAGTGTACACGCGCAGCCAGGGGGGTCACAGTCCGAAAAGAAAGAGAAGGGTAGGCGCGCCGGCTTGTTTTTTGCTGTTTGTGCCTTCGTCGTTCTTGCTGTAATAGGGTTTTATGCTCTTGCGACAGCGAGAACTGGCGAAGGTGGAGTGTCAGTGTGGCTTACAATACCCTCTTACTTCTTGCCTTCTTTCTTTGTTACATCATTGTTGTTAGTCTTTATTCTCTTTTTCGCACGCGTGAACGTTGGTTTGAAGCTTTCCTTGGTGTCTGTGTATTCGCTCCTTATGCGTAGCCTGTTTTGGATTGTTTGGTATCCTGGTAGGTATGGAGATCCATGGACTCATCTGGGTCGGGCGAGGTTTATAGCTGGGACTGGGATGCCTTATGCCTATTCGTGGTTGCTTGAGAACTTCTTTATTGTCGATCTTATTGGCAACAAGGCGCAGTATACACTTGTAGTACTGTTAACGAGGATGTTTAGGGTTGATATTTACTGGGTCAATGTTCTTCTTATTCCCTTTCTCTGGTCTTTCCTCGTTCCCTTGGCTTCATATAAGGTTGCTGAGATGCTTTTAAAAAGGCGAAGCGGAAAGCTTCCGCTTGTTGCTGCTTTGGCTTCGAGTCTTGTTCCTTCTTTGGTTGTTTGGGGAACGGTTTCAGTGCCGAACTCCGTTGGATTTATCTTCTTCCTTTTTGCGATGTTTTTGCTGTTGTATTGGATGCACACAGGGGCGCGGCGACTTTGGTTCTTGTCTTTGCTGACTACAGTAGCGACATTTGTTGCTCACTTTCAGCCTGGAATTTTCGCATTCATGTTTTTCCTTCTAGCTACTGCTTATAGGAAGATTTCACGAATCATGAAAGTTGTTTTGTATCTGTTGTCATTTGTTTTGTACCCTGCTGCCTTGTACTTGTTCGGTGCTCATTTCTCGCTTGAGGGGCTTGTCAAGGCTGAGAACCTGGTATCGCTGCAGTCTGAGATTTTGACTGTGATCCTTTTCTTCGGATTGTTAGGGTGGGTCCTAAGTGTGAAGAGCTCACATGTCAATCGGGAGAGCGCATCTTTCGTCTTCGTTTTTTATGTAACGATAATTTTGGAGTATTATCTGAGTATGTATGGGATGCTTGGATTGCCTTTTGGTCCGGAGCGGATTCTCATCATTGCCGATTTTCTTCTGTTGCCATTTGCTGCGTTGGGTGTGTTTGGTCTTGTAGATGTGTTGGCTAGGGTTTTTGCACGCACACGTATCATGCGGGGACCCTCTGGAAAGCAACAATTGTCGTATGGAAATGTGCACGTTGCACCAAGGCGTAAGGACATGAGCAAGAAAGTTGGAACTAGATTTTCGCCTCGCGCAGCGGGTTTTGTTTTGATATCGGTTGTGTTGTCGGCCCAGGCTACGTTGACTTTGCATCAGGCCTATCCGCATGAAGAATTACTGGCGCTCCAACCGTCAGTTTATGAGATGGAGGCAATTTATTATATCAACTCTACAGCACCAGAGCCGTATGTGGTGCTATGTGATACGCAGGTTGCAAGCTTAGCGACTGGATTACTTGGGATTGATTACGGCTATGCTGGTGGGGGCAGAGGCATATTCGGAGTTCCTGCGTTCGATTATCCAACCATAATGATGTATGGTGAAATGATCCTTTCGCCCTCTTTTCACATTATGCAGAGGGCACTGGACATCGCGGAGTGGGTGAAGATTGCATATTTCGTTGTTTCCATAAAGGTTGGCGCCGATTTTGAAAAGATTGTAGAAGAGACATCTGCTATTCTTCCAATCGAAGCGGTCTTTGGGGATGGGAAATTATATGTTTTTCGATATCCGCTTCCTGTTTATGAAGGCGTTGGGCCTTCTTTGAAAGTTGTCTTTGACGACGGCACATCAAGTGACGTGCCTACAACCTTTAGTTACATGCACAAAAGTGATGTCAGTTACAGGGTGTCGCTTTCTGGGCATTCTAGCTATAACGTAACAGAGTATCCTGATCATTGGATTTTTTCGAATCTAACTGTGGATGGAGTTTCTTGTCCATTTGATGAGTCAAGTGACACAAATGAGTTCATATTCGTTAGTGCTGTAGATCCGAGTGGCGTGTTGAATGTGACTTGGAAGGCTGATGACCTTTATCCGAATGTTGGTTGGAGGGATTCTTCATTCAAGAGCGGTTGGCAAACGCATCCTAGATATACAGGTACGATACGGCCCAATATCACCGCACACGAAAACGTTTTGGAAATGTCATGGAATTTCACCCGTGACATGTACCAATACTACTATTATGTTAAGCCTTGCAATGTTTCAACTGATGACTATCCACATGTAATTGTCAGATGGAAATCTACTGGTCCAATTGCCATTGCTGCGGTCTATTTTGAGGAAGGTTCACTAGATATTGTGCCTCCTAGCAGTCAGAGTTCTGGGTGGACAACTACGGTCAAGCAGCTTCCACCAAACAAAAATATCACGATGGCCATGGTTGGAATTACGAATTTGAACAACAAACAGATATCGCGCGTTAGAACTGTGTCTTTTGATTTCATATTAATATCCGGTGAAGCCTAGCTCAGAATGCTCTCAACAATCCATCTAGTGCGCCCGCAAGAGATATGTCTGGACTTGTAAATAGTCCACAATATCCTTTATGTCAGCAGAGAGGCTCTAATTAAGCGATTAGCATGCGAGGCAAGTTATTTCTCACTGACGCAGATTATAAGCATACTTTAGGAGCTATAAGATCCTTGGGACGGAAAGGTCTTGAGGTTGATGCGGGTTCTAGCTTATCACCATCTTTGGGTTTTTTTTCCAAATACATAAATCAATGTTTTGTGTATCCCGATCCTAAAAAGTGTCCGAAGGAATTCATCGATTTCATTCTTAAGATCATTAGAACGGGTGAGTACAATGTCATAATGCCAATCGGGTACGCTGCCACAGTAACAATATCAAAGTTCAAGAAGAGAATAGAACATCTTGTCGAGGTTCCCGTCACTGATTTTGAACGATTGAGAGTTGCGTCCCGCAAGGATGAGACAATCGTTTTGGCCAAGGAACTTGGAATACCTGTACCTGATTCAATCATACTTCGTAATGGTGATTTAGAACGGGCTAAGGATCTTGATTTCCCCCTTGTTCTGAAAGGCACGACTGAGTCAGGTCGAGTCTACTACGCTTCAAACTTCAAAGATTTCGTGAAGAAGTTTTACCTACTGCGACAACTTACATCTCAACCGCTTATTGCCCAAAAGTACATAAGGGGAGATGGCTACGGTTTTTTTGCCCTGTTTAGTCACGGGGAACCTAGAGCTACATTCATGCACAAACGAATAAGAGAATACCCAATCACTGGTGGCCCTAGTACGGTTGCGGAAAGCGTCTATGAACCAAGACTGAAAGATTATGGTCTACGGATCTTGAATGCACTGAGTTGGCATGGGGTAGCTATGGTAGAATTCAGACATGACGTAGAATCTAATAATTTCAAACTAATGGAAATCAACCCCAAATTTTGGGGCTCGCTAGATTTAGCCATAGCATCTGGTGTCGATTTCCCGTATCTTTTGTACAAAATGGCCGTCAATGGTGATGTCAAGCCATCCTTCAATTACACTGTTGGAGTGAAGTTCATGTGGCCCTTCCCAGATGACTTCAAACACATCCTAGCTAATCCATACGCTTTTACCGATTTCATCACAGACTTGACAGATGTGAGTGTAAGGAAAAATTTTGTCCTTAGGGATTTGAAACCAAATATTGTTCAACTACTTGGAATTGTGTCCCTCTTGAAACACATGCATAGGGAGTATGAGGAATTTCGCTATCCACATATTATGCCTCGGACAAATGTGGCATGATTCGACTTGACTTGCATGTGCACTCCAAATATTCTTTTGACTCCTTAATGGATGCTAGAACCATTCTCAAAGCAGCTAAGAGGAGGAATTTGAATGGACTGGCAATTACAGACCACAACACCATTAGAGGCGGAAGAGAGGTTCGCAAGCAAAATAAGAGTCCCCTCTTGGTGATAGTTGGATCAGAGATTGCCACGGACGTAGGCGACTTGATCGGACTGTTTTTGACCAAGGAAGTGGAATCTAGAGAGTCCATTAGGGTATTAGACGAAATAACTTCACAAGGCGGTATCAGTGTCTTTCCCCATCCGTCCCGTGGTCACAATCTGAAAGACGAAAAGACTATTGAAGTGCTCAAGGAAGTTGATTGTGTGGAAGTATTTAGTTCGAGGTCACCCATTGTAGCAGAAGACAAAGAATTCCTTGAATCGTTTAGCCGAGTTCGGGTCGCAGGCAGCGACGCTCACTTTCCGCAAGAAATCGGGTTGTGCCAAACAATCATTGATACCAATGTAGTATGTTTAGACGAAGTTAGAAACAATATTGTTTCTGGAAAGACTATTCCGGTAGGTACATACGGTCCCCACTATTTTCAGACAATGTCACAAATAGTGAAGAGTGTGAAGTGTAGGAAACTCAGACTCCTAGCACCACAATCACTTTCACTTATCAAAGAACTCATCAACAAATTAGAAAGAGATGCGCGCGAATAATTCGTATGGCATGTTATGGAGGTGCTCCGTTTAACTGTTGAAAGTGTCTGGAAAAAATCTTGCGTTCATTGTGGGATAATCCTTGATGTTTCCCCAAGAGGATTTGATGCTAAAGGGGCTTCTTTTGGGTCAGTCTTCGCTTGCGAGGATGATCCAAAGCGCGTGTTTCTTTTCTACTCAGGCGCTCAAAACAGCCAAATGTTACAGTCAACAATAGGATTGGCAGTATCAACAAATGGGTTGAGATTTAGGAAAGAAGGCAAGACCTCCATACTCGAAGGATCTCCAGGATCATTTTGCTATGCTCAGGCGTTAACACCGGCAGTGACCAGAATCCGCAATAGGTTCTATATGATCTTCTCCGGAAAAAGCTCGTCAGAATCGAGCCGAAGAATTGGTATTGCATGTGGAGATGACCCGAAGGGTCCGTGGCATATACTGGGCGAGATACTTAAACCAACCCATCTGTGGGAGGGAGTACACATCGACAACGGACCTACACTCGTAAAGTTGGACGAGACAACGTTCTTAATATTTTACAGCAATGTCACAACCCACCACAAACTTGACATCCCCGCCTATCTTAGACGCTACCCAATAAGGCGAATAGGCATAGCCAAGATAAGAATTAGAGGACCCTCCCTGTCCCAAATAGAAGCAAACAAGCTTTCAACAAACCCACTAAAACATCTAAACGGAGCTAGAGGGAGCTGGAACGAATCAGTATTCTGCCCAGGATACCTTCAACTAAACGAAATGCATTGCCTGATTCCAGCAGCATCAACCTATTCTACAGGATTCCCTTACAAACAGTACATCGGGATAGTATCCCACAAAACTCCATTTTTCAACAAGTCCCAAACTCACATCCAAAAACTGATAGATGGACCGTCCGAAAAATCCCAGATAATTCCCGGCATAAAAAGTGAAATAGCACTAGACTCCCCCTCTCCTCTGCTTATTAAGGAGAAGAACAAGCTCTTTCTCTACTACTCTGTAGCAGATCGCGCGGACTATGTCTGGAAAATAGCTCTTACAACCTTCGACTTGGAAGACCCGTGAACAATTCCTTGTGGGCTTGCTTTCAACTCTACTAGTATGCAATTGAAAACAATGATATATGAAGAAAACAAGACCGTAACTAGAGTGTATCGGAATTGCGCTTGACTACCTCCTTGTTGAAAAGCAAACTCGACATCTTCTATCTTTTGGCCTTCATTCCATTAGTGCCAATCCAATACTTCGGCTACGTCTCCCGTCGCAGTTTTTTTGGAGCGCTGATTCCGCTTTACGGTTTTCTCCTTCTAGCGGCTAAGAGGGATAAGCTGTCAGCCTTTCGCGAACCCGGTCGAATGTACCGGATTTTAGGCTTGGCTCTCATGTCGGCAAGTGTCTTCGTGTATTATGTTCTAGTTTCATTCTTTCCTTCTGCTCAGTTTTACGGAGTCGCCAACTACACCATTTTTGTCATTGGCTTGTTTCTATTTTTCTTCGAGGTTTCAGCCCTTAAAGAATCGTTTGCGACGTTGTTTCTGATAGCTGCAGCGGTTTCCACGCCCTATGTGGGTAAGTGGATGGAACTTTATCTGGAGCCCTATTCCCCTCATTTCGTGCAGGTGGTCGGCGCCATTCTGACGGTTCTGGGCATCCCTATCAGGATCGCTAACCCGACTACGTTTGGTCTACAGATGCCCGATGGCGAGACCTTGTACATAGGTATCGTAGCCGGGTGCATCGGTATTGACAGTTTTTTGACTTTTGCCGTCATAATCACCGTTATAATGATGGACGACCCAAGCAGCTTTCGAACAAAGTTGTTCTGGTCAGTCGCAGGGATAATAGGCACTTTCCTCGTGAATATCATACGAGTCAGCCTAATCTTTGTTGTGATTTACTATTTTGGATACAAAAATTGGGGAGAAATCCATTCTAGAATAGGGTACGTTCTATTCATTGCTTGGCTTGCTCTTTTCTTTCTAATTTTCTCGAAGAGACAGGCCATTCTAAGCAAATTTCGAACGCTTTGGCGAGGGATTCGACGGGACCGAGTGCGCCAGCACGCCTGACCGTAATCTGGACGGTGAGTCCTACAATGTGCCCATGTGGATTCTACCATGATCGGATGAAGACAAAAATACTGGAAGAAGCAAATATATAATGGAGAAGGTGAGAAGTGTGAGAGAAAGCATCAGTTTGAAAGCGTTTGTTCTGGCAAGCATCCTTATAGCAGCAGTGTCAACCGGAATCACAAGTTATGTCTATTCTTCAGGGTCCGAAATCGCTATCGAGAAGCATTCATTCATTACATGCGCAAGCTACATCATCGAAAAGGATGGGGCAACCATCAAAGCCTTCAACGGGACGACCGGACAACTACACACCTCTGGGCCAGATGCCGTTACGGTAATCGAATCCGCGATAAGCGCCGCACCAGAGGGCGGAACAGTGGTAGTGCGAGAAAGCCACTCCGCCCTTGAATTGAGCAACGTTCTACGAATCAACAAGAGCATAAACTTCTACTCCTACGCGAGACTCAAAACATGTGATTCTTTCCCCACATTTCGAGTGATCGAAATATCTGCAAGCAATGTAATAGTCTACATCTACGAATTCGATGGAAACAAAGCAGGCAATCCGGAAGTCCACTATAACGGAGTAAACTTCAAGGGTTGCCAAAATGTAGAAGCCTACATTCATACAAAGAATATGGGTTACGGCGACATCTGTTTTGCTGGGGAATCCGCCAACTATAACAAAAACATTCGTTTACATCTACACTCAGAAGACAGTGGCGGAGGTAGAGACCTCAGTTTCGTTGTTTTCGCCAATCCATACAACGACAACATCGTGATAAGCGGACATGTAAAGAATGTGACAAAACTCACCGACGGTGGACAAGTGCTATACATCAGCGGAACCTTAGGCACAATCACACTGAAAGATTTCACGGCAGAAAATATGAGTGTGACCAAACCGATAATTGATGTTCGCCCTAATGGGACCCTCTTTATTGATAATGTTGAACTAAAAACTCTTAGTGATCACGGCTTGATGATAGCATCGGGCGCAGAAGTATATGCAAAGAATTTCCGCATATTGGGCGTAGACGCATCCAAGTACGGAATTACAAATCGTGGGCTGTTCATCGGCTCGAACATAAAGGTCGATGGCGGAACGCATGCGATTGAGACAAGAATGGGTTCAGACGATCTAATGCTAAACGGATTTGAGCTATCGGGTTCAACATCATATCATATAAGAGTTAGGAGTGACAGCAAAGGTTATCACACAATAGTTAATGGGAAAATCGCTGGAGCTTACGGTATATGGGATCACTGTTCCCAGAAATCAATATTCGAGAATCTTGACCTCAGCGAAGTTACGACAATAAAAGCCTTTGACACAGTTGTAAGAGATTCCGTTGGATGGACAGAGAAGAATTGTGGCGTAGTAAGCAGAACAGGAAGTTACACGAGTGTGATGGTTGCGCACGGGTTAAGCAAAATACCAACGGTAGCGCTCGTCACGCCGGAACAGGATGGGCAAGGAACCGTGTGGGTTTCAGCAATCAACAACACTTCATTCCTAATTAACTTTGACAATCAACCTGGGGCAGACACGTGGTATTTCTACTGGTACGCAGAATATCGGCCGTGATAAAGATGTGCAAGTACTTACTCATTCGTGGAATATCTATCTGTGAGGAGCAGTAGACGAACTTCAGAAACAAGCCCTTACTCTTTGCTTCTCTCATCCTCCTCCTTTCGTTCCTAACGTTCATTCAGGCTGATTCTAGCAGTCAAAGCCACAAGCTTGACACCAGCATCTACTATTTTGTACTCGATAACGGGTGCACGTTGAAATTCGATGAGAACTGGACTTACTTGGGCGATTCAAATGGCCTATGGTCGTGGCTTGATCAAGGAGGCATAGAATTCTACAACTTGAAGATGGCTTCAAGCGAATGCCCAAATCCTTGGCATATTGAAATAGATGGTCAAGCCGATGTGATAATCATTAGACTTTTTGAGAAAAAACGATTTGCAGTAACAATAGATGCCCCTTCTGAAACGACGAGCGCAACAAACGTTTATTGTGGCGATAAAGGTGAACCAATCGCGGTTTGCTCAGCTAATGTGACCCTAACATGGGGTCACAATGCTTCCACCCAGATATTAACGTTGAATGTCGAGCATTCCGATGACCGCGCAAGAATCAGTGTTTACTGGAAAATACCCGGAGACATTAATGGTGACGGTCATGTTGACCCCGATGACTTCGCCTTGTTCGCGGGGGCCTACGGCACCAGCCCACCCACCAACCCAGAATGCGACTTCGAATGCGACGGCGACGTCGACCCGAGCGACTTCGCAGTCTTCGCAGAAAACTATGGGAAATCAGAACTCTAATAGCGACAACGTGCATCCCTTTCTATTCTGACTTCTTCACTTCGCTCTGGGCCGTCCGAACTTAATAGTGTGAAGTCCCATCCTAATCGTTGGCAACTACCATAGCCACACTTATGCAGGTCATCAGGAGCCAATCGTTAATGAAGAAAGAAGGGCGCGATAGACAGAGAGTTCTATTTGTCGGGGGTCGATATCTAGCTGACGTTCTGCAAAAGTACGGAGAATTTGATGTCGATCTAACAAAGTCCTTTGAATATAACCTGCCCGGCTCCTTGAAGATGTTTGCGTCGCTCTTGTCAGTACGTCGAATTTGGAATTATGATATACTTCACGTCAACAGTGCCAACGGCCTCATTGCATCATACACACTTCCAGCCAAAGTCCGAGCCTTTCACGCTCACGGGAGACAGATAGGTATCTACTTCGAAGGGGCCAAACATCTAAAGGGTTATGAGCTTAAGCTGTTCAAGAAAGCTGGATTCCTCGTACAGGAGGCCATACGTCGAGCAGACTTATTTTTCGTAGCGACCCCAGATATCTATGAGTGCGCCAAAAAAATCAGAGATGACGCAATATGGACGCCTAATCCCATTGATTTCGAAGTTTTCCGTGACAAAGGAGCAAAAGCTCAGCTAAGTGGAAAGCCTGCAGTTTTCTGCCCCACACGCGTTCAATCCGTCAAAAAACCTGAAATGGGATTTCGGATTTACAATGAGATACGAAGCTTTTTTCCGGAAGCAAACTTTCATGTTGTTACATGGGGAAATCTCGTAAAATATTACAGGAGACGATTTGGCGGACGTCGCGACATTATTTGGCACAGTAAGATACCGCGAATAGAGCTGCCTAAGTATTATCGCGGAGCTGATCTTGTTTTGGGCCAATTTGGCTATAATTACTGCAGTCTTATAGAATTGGAGGCTGCAGCTTGTGGAGTCCCTGTAGTGACTCTGGACGAATTCGAAGGCGTGGGGCAACGCAAGCGTAGTCTTGAAGATTTTGTTGCGGTGAGCTTACGTTTCCTTCAAGACGAAGCTTTCAAAACGCGCGAAGTTGAGAAGAATCTACATATAGTTCGAACGACCCACAGTCCTTCTGAATCTGTTGAAATACTTAGCGAAAATTACAGCCGAGCTATCCTGAAAAAATAAGTCGTCGAACAGACGCATACGTGGCCACGACGGTCGGTGACTAAAACGGAAGCAACACTCCAACTCAAAAAGGTGGAGGAGCTAATAGTGCGTGATGAAAAGTTTCTTTTCACCGCACTGTCCTACATCATGATCTTAATAATCTCTCTGAACTCCATTTTCATGCTTTCCATGGCTCTAGGCATTACTACCTCGCTGGTCTTTTTCCTAGTAAATACCATTTTCCTGGAATACACGCTTTTCGAAGAAAAGGCGGTCTTCGAACGGCTGATACTTGGCAGTTTTGTTCTTCTTTGGCTTCTTGGCATAATTAGCTGGGCAATCCTAATTATTTACAGATTGGACATCATCGGATCAGCTATGGCACTCTGTATCTTGGCGAGCCTTTCCTCAACTCTGAGTAGAATAAAGACAAGGCATACAAAGCGGGAACCAAAATGAAGAAGATTTTCATTTTCACACGGCTCCTTTTTTTGATCTTGGCAGTTCTCTCCTTCTACCTACTTCTCATGTCGAGGTCTGGAGAGGTTTATACGGTATGGCAATTTATGCACCCCCTCTTCGTACCGGTCTTCTTTGTGGCAACAGCTCTGCTGGTTGGGATTATTTTTTCATCTGAAGTAATTGAATGCAAATTGCTTTTCATAATCATTCATTCCATCGTTTCTCATTCCTTCTTCGCCATTATCTTTCCAGCTGGCAGCACAGGATTTCAACAGAGTGTGCTAGGTATCACGAGGCGCATATTCGACAATACTTCTCCTCATGGATGGGGAGGAACCGTCGAGAACACTGGAATTCGAATATACAACTGGTTTGATGGCAGGAACTTTCAAAGCGCTTACAGCGTGTCGCTTGCGCGCATGTTCGGGATAGATGTCTTTTGGATTCACCTACTACTGGCGCCGATGCTCTGGGGAATATTTGTTCCAACAATCACTTTCTTGATCACCAAAAAACTCAGAGGAGACAAAAAGACGTCTGCTCTTACAAGTCTCCTAAGCTCATCTTTTCCTCTCCTAATCTATTCAGGTGCAAACTCGGTGCCCAACAGCTTAGGCTACATATTTTTTCTGGGATCTCTATACTTCTTTCTGAAATACCTCACCTCCACTGAATCTAAGTACACACGCCTAATGCTAATATCCACCTTTGCCTCCTTCCTAGCCCACTTCCTCACAGGGTTCATCTCCCTCTCCTTCCTCTTGCTAGCCTTCTCCGTCAAAAAATACGGAAAAGAGAAAGCCGCGTCTCCATCCTCCGCAAAGCTTCTCCTCCTCTCATTCTTCATCTTATCAATAAGCATTCTGCCTTTCACCCTCGTGTACCACAGAATTTTCTCCCCCATTTCCACCCGTTTCACCATGGACAAAATCTACGAATACACAGCAACAGAACTGCTCGGCCAATTCCTGTTAGGCGACTATCTCTACTGCCCCCCGCATATCATACTGATTTACATCGTTGGACCCCTCCTCGCTTTCATCTGGGTCTTATACAAACTGTACACAACTCGTGATCAAAAAACCAGCATCACCAGGCGCACTTGCATACTGTTTTTCCTTCTCGGATTCCTCCTACTTTGGATAGACTATCGCATACTGAAGTTATTTATGATAGGCTTGCCCTTCGGCGAAGAAAGAATATTGGTGTTCAGGGACCTCTTAAGCGTCCCACTAGTAGCCTTTGCATTGATCGGCATCCTCGCATTTTTCAGTCGCATGATCTCAAAGGTTGCCTTCTTGAAGTCGTATTTGTCTTTCCAAACAATATTCTCTGCAAACGTAAAAAGATCCTGGAAAGCCACCACCCATTTCGCTCCAGGCCTCTTCTCGGTGATGAACATTTTAATCCTGGGCGCACTAGCATGCTGGATAACAGCCGCAGTCTATCACGCTTACCCTCACTATTCATCACTTACAACAACCTCTTACGAACTCGAAGCAGTAAAATACATCGATGAAACCACAAACAAAAGCTACATTGTAATCTGCGATGTATGGACATCCTACGCAGGACAGATGATCGTAGGGACCCAGAACTCCAGAGCATACTACTTCTCAGACCACGATCCTCAAGGAGTGGCACTGTTCATCAAAACAAAGGATAATCCAACACCTGAGGTGTTGGTAGAGGCTATGAATTATACAGACGCCGAGGCCGCGTACCTTATTCTTTCAAAACCCAGATTGGGCACCGAGGAATACAACCGCATAATTCAACAAGCCCAGCAAAACAACCTGCAAACATACAAGGTCTTCTACTACCGTGGCGAAGAAAGGCTTAGCGTATTTACTACGGAAATCGGTTAATGCGCACGTAGAAGCAGCCCTCTCAGCGCTTTCCCAAAATGCTTTCGGAAAGTTGAGCAATTCTATTATTCTGGATATACTGCTCTAATGGTGTCGATGCCCTCGAAGGCTGTTCCGTCCATCATCCCGCCGGTTATTGTGAGGTCGATTTCCACTCCTCTCTTTGGAATAGGCATCGTGTGCGCTAATCTAGCCAACACATGGCTTGCTACTGCGTGCCTATCGAATTTAACCATCAACTCTGTGACACCGTTGGAATTTCTATCTTCCATTTCAGGACTCTTTACAAACCCGTACTTGGAATCGGATTCTGCAGGAATTACCCCATCAAGCAGGACGCTTGAAACGTTGATGTACGCAACGTCGTAATCTTCAGGAAGCTCTATGTATACAGTGATCCATCTTCCCCCCGCTTTCTCCGCGGACGCATGCCTGCAATTCAAGGTGTCAGGATGGATACTGACTGTTGCGTCTATCGTTGAAACCTTGGCAAACGAAGTTGAAAGGCTTGCTCCCAATATCAGACACAAGACAACCACACAAACCAATAGCGCAGAAGACAAACGCATCCGTTTCTCCCCCTCCTTTCTTCAGTCTATTTTCACCTGAGAGGGTGTTTTGTCTCTAAAAAAGGCTTGCCACGAAGAATGCTGAATCTCTGCGATGATCGGGCTAATAGCCCGCTTTTACGGCATCAATGATTTTTGACGACGCCTTTCCATCCCCAAAGGGATTCGGCAACGCCGCCAGTTCCTTCTTCAACTTCTTTGACGCCAAGTAGTCCTTCGCGCTCCGCAGAATCCTCTCTTTATCGTTTCCAACAAGCAAGTTGGCTCCCAACTCCACCGTTTCTATCCACTCGGTCGTCTTCCGAAGCGTGATGCAGAAAGTATGAAGCCAGAACGCCTCCTTCTGCAGCCCCCCTGAATCCGTGAAAATCATCTCAGCATCTTTCACCAACCGAAGCATATCGTGATATCCCACCGGATCAACAAGCCTCACATTCTTCGCCTTTCGCACTCGCTGCAGCAAGCCGGCAGCCTTCAAGCTCTCCATCGTTCGGGGATGAACCGGAAAAACTACAGACAACTCGCTCAATGCAATCATGGCTTCCATTATACCTTTTAGAGCTGCAGCGGCATCCACATTCTCCGGCCTATGCGCCGTAAGAACGGCATACTCTCCTGCTTCTAAGTTGAGATCGTCTAATATACGGCTTCTGAGGGCTTCAGTCATATGCCTCAATAAGGCATCATACATGCTGTCGCCAGAAAGACGTATCAGATCATCCCTGATGCCCTCTTTCGAGAGATTCGCTACGCAGTTTTCCGTTGTGGCAAATAGCATTCGTGAGCAATTGTCTGTCAACCGTCTATTGACCTCCTCCGGCATCCGCATATCATAACTCCGCGCGCCCGCCTCAACGTGGGCTACAGGAACATGAAGCTTCACCGCGGCAAGCGCCCCTGCCAACGTAGAATTCGTGTCTCCCGGAACCAACACAAGATCCGGTCTCAATGCTTGAATCGTCTTCTCCAGCTCAATCAGCATCTTACCCGTTTGCCAAGCATGAGATCCCGACCCCACACCTAAATTGACCACGGGATCAGGTAGCTCCAACTCGCTAAAGAAGACCCGTGACATCTCAAAGTCATAATGTTGCCCAGTGTGGACTATCTGAAACTCTATCTCAGCATCCTTGGACGCCTCATGGATTATCGGCGCCGACTTAATGATCTGAGGCCTAGCCCCGATGACGAGCATAACTTTCATAATTTCAAACTCCTTCCCATAATATCCCCTAGAACGCTAAAGCGTTATTTATACGTCAAGATTACAACTGTAAGAGAGGAATCTACATGAATAAGGCTTATGTCCATCCCACAGCAGTTGTCGAAAAAACAGCCAAGATAGGCAAAGGCACAAAAATTTGGCACTTCGTCCACGTAAGGGAAGACACCGAAATAGGAAGAGCCTGCGTGCTTGGCTACTCCGTCTACATAGGAAAAGGAGTCAAAATCGGAAACCGCGTGAAACTCGAGAACCGAGCAACCGTCTACCAAGGGGTCAAAATCGAAGACAACGTCTTTGTCGGCCCCCACGCCACCTTCACAAACGATCTCTATCCACGGAGTCTTATCCCTCTGAAAATCATGCCGACTCTAGTGAAAAAGGGGGCATCCATAGGCGCAAGCACGGTCGTAATCTGCGGCGTCACAATAGGGAAGAATGCGATGATCGGCGCCGGCAGCATAGTGACAAAAGACATCCCACCGCACGCGCTGGCCTACGGAAATCCCGCCAAAATCAGAGGATTCGTTTGTAAATGTGGAAGACAACTGAAAAAAGAAGAAGAAAAAGAGAGACGTATCGTAATGAAATGTCCTTCTTGCCAAGAAGAATATGAGATACCCCGAGAAGACTACGCAGAAATACAGCATTAGAGGCAATGCCAAAATGAAACGACAAATACCCATCGCAAGACCAGTTCTCGGGAGCGAAGAGGAGGAAGCCGTAAGAACGGTCCTCCAATCAGGCATGCTGGTTCAAGCGCAGAAGGTCCAATCATTCGAAGAGGCATTCGCCGACTACATCGGTGTAGACCACGCTATAGCCGTCACAAACGGAACCATCGCCCTAGACCTAGCCCTCAAAACCCTCAACCTAAATCCAAGGGACGAGGCAATCGTACCCGCCTTCTCCTTCATAGCCACCGCAAACTGCGTACTGTTTCAAGGCGCCAAACCCGTATTTGCCGACATCGACCCAAGAACATTCAATATATCCTCTTCAGACGTGAACGAGAAGATAACCGCAAGAACAAGAGCAATCATACCCGTGCATCTCTTCGGACAACCTGCAAGTATGGATCCGCTGAAGGAAATCGCTCAAGACCATAACCTCTTCCTGATCGAAGACGCCGCCCAATCACACGGCGCCGAATACAAAGGACAAAAAACAGGAAGTCTCGGAGACATCGGATGCTTCAGCTTCTACGCCACCAAGAACATGACCACCGGAGAAGGGGGAATGATCACCACAAACAACAGCGAACTCGCCCGAAAAATCCGCCTCCTCAGAGACCACGGCCAAACCGAAAAATATCACCATACTATTCTCGGCTATAACTACCGTATGACCGAGCTATCCGCTGCAATCGGACTGGTCCAGCTTAAGAAGCTCGACGAACTCAACGAGACAAGAATAAAGAACGCAACGATGCTGAATGCAGGAATAGCGAATCTCCACGGTCTGACCCCTCCTTATGTAGAGAAATCCTCTAGACATGTCTTCTACCAGTACGTGATCCGGGTAGAGGACAATTATCCCCTGGAGAGAAACAAGCTCGCTGATTATTTGAAGGAAATGGGCATCGGCACGGCTGTCCACTATCCCATGCCAATCTACAAACAACCTGCATACCGCCAGCTAGGTTATGACAAAACGAGTTGTCCAGTGACTGAGGAATCCTGCAGGCGAGTTCTGAGTCTCCCTGTCCACCCCTCGGTTACCGAAAAAGATATTCAATATACTATAGCGAAACTACAAGCTCACGCGTTTTCTTGACAACTTTATCCTTATCTTACTAGATTTGGTTAACTATGAAGAAGGTGTGAGAATCTTGGAGATCGTCGTGATTGGTATGGGATATACGGGCATTCCAGCGGCTACCATGTTGGCTGATGTGAACGGCTTCAACGTCATCGGCGTCCAGAGAAGATCCAAACGGTCCGGGTGGAAGATTGACTATCTCAATGCCGGCAAATGCCCGATCGAAGGCGACGAACCCGGCCTACCAGCACTCATCGAAAAGGTGGTGACGAAAGGCAGCTTCCGGGTCACCGAAGATATCTCCGTCTGTAAGAACGCTGATGCAATTCTCATTGACGTCCAGACGCCAGTCGACAAGAACCATGCGCCGCAATACGACTCATTGCGAGAGGTCTCCAAAGCTGTTGGAAAGCATATGAAAAAGGGCGCAATGGTCATTCTAGAATCCACAGTAGCGCCTGGAACCACCTACTACATCGTCAAACCCATCTTGGAAGACGCCTCTGGAATGAAGGCCGGCAAGGGCTTCAACCTTGTATACTCGTACGAACGTGTCACAGTCGGCCGCCTACTGCACAACTTGAAGTACATGCCGAGGATCGTCGGAGGACTGACCCCTGAAGGCACGCAGCGCGGCATCGAATTCTACAAGAACATCAGCAAAGCAGAGCTGTTCCCATCCGACTGTCTCACCGCCGAAGTCGCCAAGGTCACGGAAAACACCTACCGCGACGTCAACATCGCATTCGCAAACGAAATTGCGCTGGTATGCGAGAGCCTCGGCGTAAATGTCCACGACGTCAGGCGCTTCGTAAACTCGCTCCCCAACGACCCCTCCAACCCCTCGAAAAACCCCTACAGAATGCTGCACATCCCCGGAGCCGGCGTCGGAGGCCACTGCATCCCCAAAGACCCATGGCTACTGAAATATAGCCTTGACGCCTACGGAACCTTCGCGTTCACGCCCAAGCTTCTGGTCGAGAGCCGACGGCTGAACGATTTCATGCCACACCACATGAGAGACTTCATAATAGAAGCGCTAGCTGAAAAAGGCCTGAAGCTACAAGACGCCAAGGTATGCATCCTCGGTCTCGCTTTCGTCAGAGACTCCAATGATACAAGGAACACGCCGACGCTGCCCCTCTACAATCTCCTCCAAGACGTCTGCAAGGAAATCGTAGTACACGACCCATATGTCAAAGAGTTTGAAGGCATAGCCCTCACAGACAACCTCGAAGAGGCCCTGAAAGACAAGAACTGCGTAGTCATCGTAACCCCGCACACTGACTATGTCAACATCTCATTAGACCGCTTCAAAGAGCTCCTTGCCACGCCTGTAATCGTCGACGGCAGAAACGTCTTCGACCCCAGAGACTGCAAAGAAGCTGGCTTCTCCTACCGCGGCGTCGGCATCGGCATGCCCCAGTAGCTCCCAAGCATTTCAACACGGAAGCTAACCCAAACCTATTATATCCAAGGAATCTTATCTCCTTACTTCCTCCAAAAATAGATGAAAGGAAGCTGTAGAAACTGGACCCAACAAGAGTTGTCGTCACCGGAGCAAACGGCTTCGTAGGCTTACACACCGTGAGCGGTCTGCTCGACGCCGGCTACAATGTGCTAGCTACGGACCTCACCGACTCCAAACTGAAAGACCAATTCCAAGGAGAAAAACACTGCCGAATAACCACCCAAAACATACTGGACAGAGACTTCAAAGACCTCCTTGAGAAAGGCGACAAAGTGCTCCACCTAGCCGCCATTGCCAGATTCGGCGACGCCACAAGCAATCCGCAAAACGCCGCGAGAGTGAACGTCGAAGGCACAATCAACATCATCAAAGCCTGCATCGAAAAGAAGGCTGAGCGATTAGTCTACAGCTCCACCGGATCGGTCTACAGCCTTGATGTTCCTGTTCCTATCCGAGAAGATGCCAAGAGAGAACCAGAAAGCATCTACGGCCTAACGAAGAAGCAGGCGGAAGACTGGATCTTCTTATACGGCGAGAACCTGCCGTACGTGATCCTGCGATACGGCTACATCTACGGAAAAGGCAAAGACTGGGGCGCCGTCGGAGCCTTCATCAAACGAATCAAAGAAGGAAAACGACCCGTCGTCTTCGGCGGAAAACAGACCAACGACTTCATCTACATCAAAGACGTCGTGGACGCAAACCTTCTCGCCCTCGAAACAGAACACACTCGCCAAGCCTACAACATAGGATCAGGCAGAGCCACCAGCATCAAAGACGTCTGTGAACTATGCATTGCCACTATGCAAACTGATCTAACAATGGAAATTAAAGCAGCACGCGTCTTCGACTTCCCCATCTTCGTCTACGACATCTCTAAAGCGCAAACGCTGCTAAATTTCGACCCTCAGTGGAACTTGTCGAAAGGTATCCAAGACACCTTAGAATAGGAACCTAGCTGTTATAGTTACACAGCTCGTTTTCTTCCGCGCAACACAGCCACTAGCAGTGTTGTTATCATGAATAGTGGTGGAATAAGCAACAACGGAAACTCTGGAACAATGGTCTTCTCTAAGTCAGTGAAAGCTATCAGCTCATCCGTCGGGTCCTCCGGTTCGTAATTGTTCCAGATCTCAACTTTGAATGCTACGTTGGATTCAACACCCCAGCTGACCGCTTGCTCTCCGACGCCCCAATCGTATACTACTGCAAAAGCGTCAAGGATTATTACCTCAGTATACCCTCCTTCAGACTCGATCTCATCTACTTCTTTATCATGATACGTCTTTGCGCTATTCCCATCGGAGAACCTGTAAACATAAAAGTCTAGATCCATCGCACTAGACCCGCCGAAATCTTTGAAATACCACACAGTCTTGCCCTCAACAAATCCAGGCTCCTCAAGGGTCACATTCGAGAAACCGCCCATCTCCCACTCAGACGGTATATCTTCTCTAGAAGGGAGCAGCTCGTCCAACGGGGCAGTAATCAAGTCATCTTCTGCTTGTGCCAAAGGCAACAACAAGCTCACAAACAGCAACGCCAATATTGTCTCGGAGACTATTCTGTCAAACATTTCTTCAGTTCCTTCTCATCACCTTACGTCCTGTATTCAAGTACCCATGCACAAATAGGCCTTCTTAATCTTGACTGCTATATAGACTTTCCCGCTTCAGTTTGCACTGGTATTTGCATGCATGCAATCCCGATCCGCCACCCCTAACAACTCCCGCACACGCTTCGGAACCGTCACCTTCCCACCGCCGAAAACCCACGCCACAAACTCGTCCACCACAACCACCCCACACAAAAAACAACCAAAAACACTCAGAAGTTACCAATTTTGCACACTTGCCCTTCGCAGTGTCTCCGGCACCGCCAACCCCAAAAAGATCATCTTCGAAATCTCAATGACAACCATCAAGAAGAACACGTACTCCGGACCTATCGTGCTCCAAACGAACCCTCCAATCAAAGGCGCAGTAACACTCGCCAAGCCTCTAAACAGATTTAACACACCATACCATCGACCTAGCAACGGAACCGGCACCAACTCCGCCGTGATCGCCCCCTGAGTCACCGCGGACAACAAATAAAACCCCTGCAAGACCCCAGAAATCAGAAGCATCACTATATTCTGCGCATAGACAAGAAGCAGAATAGACGCACAATACAGAGATATAGTCAGATAAAGCACCTTCTTCCGTCCAAAAGTATCTGCCAAATGACCCAGCAGAAGCGCAAGCAGCAGAGGCAGCACCAGAGACGCCGTAGTCACACTCCCCACAACAAA
>Ga0209636_10000697_pt1 | contig 33314 bp, 31 predicted proteins | sample DeeMarSWOR152_54_FD_187464 | JGI IMG/M metagenome (GOLD analysis project Ga0209636, IMG submission 187464) | Marine sediment microbial communities from White Oak River estuary, North Carolina - WOR-1-52-54 (SPAdes) (version 2) | ecosystem: Environmental > Aquatic > Marine > Intertidal zone >...
TCTGCTGAAGGAACGGAAATAATAGGGGCTTTTAAGAGTAAATTGAGCCTTTTTAAAGAAAAACTCACTATGGTAACTGTACTGGGGACTGAAATTTTTAATACCCCTGGATTATTAAAAAAGATAATCTCTCCTATTTCGGATAATCATATTTGTCTATACGGTGTATCTATTGGTACAAAACATATTGGAATTTATGTTATGGAAAATTATACCCAACAATCTTACGATCTAATTCATCCTATCGTAATTGAAGATGAAAGATTAAAGTCGGTTACTTTAAAAAAGGATATTGCTTTAATTATTGCTAGAAGTAGAGATTTTATAGAAACACCTGGTATTATTGAAAGAATTACCCGCCCCCTGGCTGAAAATAATATAAACATCATCGAAATGACTACTATTAAAACGGATATTTTAATCTTTTTGGAATGGAAAGATAGAGAATTCGCCTATAAAATAATTAATAAATCGTTAGAAGAAGTAGGAATTGTGGTGACTAATTGAATTTAGCACAAAGCTAAATTCGTATCTCGTATCTAGTATATCGTATATCGTATATCGTAAAGAAAATTGAAGTCAAGAGCTAGGATGAAATCGTATCGCGTATCGGACATATTTATTAGTTAGTTAGTTAATTAGTTACCTGGTTAGTTATTTAATGAATTAATACAAAACTAATTAACCAGCAAACCAAATAACTGGTTAACCAAATAACTGATACCCGATAACTGTAAGCCAATTTTCTATATCTAAAGACTATCTAATAATATAAAGACAGGCAAAAAACTTATCTTGCTATATACTAAATACTATATACTATATACTAATTATAAAGGAGGAAGAAAAAATGTTTAAAGGATCATTGGTAGCTATGATCACTCCGTTTACGGAAGGTGATGAGATCGATGAGAAAGGAATAAAAGAACTGGTAGAATTTCACATTAAAAATGGAACTAATGGTATTGTCCCTTGTGGTACCACCGGAGAATCACCTACCCTTTCCCACGAAGAACATAAAAGAGTTGTGGAGATAACCATCAACGCAGTAGCTGGTAGAGTCCCAGTAATTGCTGGAACTGGATCAAATTGCACCCGTGAAGCCTTAGATCTAACCTCTCATGCCAAAGAAGCCGGAGCAGATGGAGCCCTGATAATTATCCCTTACTATAATAAACCTACTCAAAAAGGTTTGTATCTACATTTTAAAAAGATAGCAGAAGAAGTAGATATACCAATTGTAGTCTATAATGTCCCTTCTCGGACCGGGACAAATATGCTACCAGAAACTCTGGCGGAATTAGCAGAATTAAAAAATATTGTAGCAGTAAAAGAAGCCAGTGGAAATTTAGATCAGATGACTCAGATAGTTGAATTGTGCGGAGACAAAATCACTCTTCTCTCTGGGGATGATAAATTATTACTTCCACTATTATCTATTGGAGGAAAAGGAGTAATCTCGGTTGTAGCCAATATTATCCCTCGAGAAGTCTCTAATATGATTAATGAATTCGAAAAAGGGAATTACCAAAAAGCTAAAGAAATTTTCTTATCCAAAGTCTATCCCTTAAGTAATGCTATGTTTTATGAAACTAATCCTATCCCGGTTAAAACCAGTGCCCGACTAATGGGACTACCTGCTGGTGCTTTACGATTACCTTTAGCTCCTATGAGTGAAAATAATTTAGCCAAACTAAAATTGGATTTAATAAAATTTGGTCTACTGGAGGAATAATTTTATGATTAAAGTGGTAGTGTGTGGCGGTTGTGGAAAGATGGGTTCGAAAGTTGCGCAACTAATAAACCAAAACGAAGATATGACATTGGTTGGAGTAATAGAATCTCCTTCTCATCCTGATACAGGAAAGGATTGGGGGACAACTATTGGATTGGGTAAAACAGATATAATTATCAGCGATAATTTAGAAGAAACAATCCAGAAGGCTGACCAGGTAGTTGAATTTACTAACCCTCCAGTCTCTATTCAACATCTGGAAATTGCCTCTAAATACAAAAAAGCTATGATTGTAGGAACAACAGGGTTTTCATCTGAAGAAATTGAGAAAATAAAAAATTTAGCCAGTGATATTCCTTTTCTGTTGTCACCCAACATGTCCTTGGGAGTAAACTTACTCTTTAAGCTCGCCGCAGAGATAGCTACGGTATTGAGAGATGATTATGATATAGAAATCATGGAAGCCCATCACCGTTTCAAAAAAGATGCTCCCAGTGGTACGGCTAAAAAATTGGCCCAAGAGATTGCTCGAGCTAAAAACATAAACCTTGATGAAGTAGCAATCTATGGAAGAGAAGGGTTGATAGGAGAAAGAAAAAGAGGAGAGATTGGTATTCATTCTATCCGAAGCGGAGATATTACCGGTGAGCATACGGTTATGTTTACAACTTTAGGCGAAAGATTGGAATTAACTCATAAAGTTCACAGTCGGGATACCTTTGCCTATGGGACGATTCAGGCTATAAAGTTTATGGAAGATAAGCCAGCAGGCTTTTATGAAATGAAGGATGTACTAAATATATAAAAAAACAGTAATAAGTAATGTGTAATATGTGATGAGTAAAGATAGCGGATAGCATAATTTGTTAGTTGGTTAGTTGGTTAGTTGGTTAAGAAATAAGAAAACCAAAAGTCGGATATTAAAGCACATAGAACACAGTGATAAGTAGTATATAATGATTAATTTGTAGGGGTTTGATTTATCAAGCCCGCAAAAAAATACGGGGCGGATAAATCATCCCCCTACAAAAATAAAAAAACTTGGAGAAAATCATTGTGAAAATAGATTTTATTAAAATGCACGGATTGGGAAATGATTTTATTTTAATAAATTGCTTATATAAATCCTTAGGTGATTCATCTTTCCTCTCTTATTTAGCAAAAAAACTTTGCGACCGTAACTTTGGAATTGGTGCTGACGGAGTAATTCTTATCCTACCTTCCTCTAAGTCAGACTTACGGATGAGAATTTTTAATTCCGATGGAACGGAAGCCCAAATGTGCGGAAATGGAATCAGATGTTTTGCTAAATATGCCTACGAAAATAAATTAATTTCTAAAATTAAGTTTACAGTAGAGACCTTGGCAGGCATTATAACTCCTGAACTAATATTTAAAGATAAAGAAATATCGGGGATTAAAGTAGATATGGGTATCCCCAAATTAAAGAGAAGAGAAATTCCTATGGAAGGAAAAGATACTCTTACTGTAGTAAATGAAACCTTGAAGATAAATCCTGAGCAGATTTTCAAAATTACCTGTATTTCTATGGGGAATCCTCATTGTATAATCTTTGTCAATGATGTACAATCTATACCAGTAGATGAAATTGGCCCAAAAATTGAAAATCACCCCCTCTTCCCTGAAAAAACTAATGTAGAATTTATTCAAGTTTTAAATAAACAAGAGATAAATTTCAGAGTATGGGAAAGAGGAGTAGGAGAAACCCTGGCTTGCGGTACAGGAGCCTGTGCAGCTTTAGTAGCTGCTGCCTTAAACACAAAGACTGACCGACAAGCCCTGGTTCACTTAGCGGGTGGAGATCTAAATATCCAGTGGGTTGATAATGGACACATTTATATGGCTGGACCAGCAGAATTAGTATTTAAGGGAGAAATATATTTATAATTAACCAATCTTCCAATTTGCCAATTCAACAATTATTTTAGGTAGCTGGTTATTTAGTTACATAGTTAATTGGTTTGCAATTTAGTAGTTATAATATAAAATGTACATATAATTAACCAGTTTAACGATTGATTTATTTGTAGGACAGGCGTCTCGCCTGTCTACCATTCTTTCAATCCATTCAATTCATTTATTAGTAAATAATTGGTAAAGAAAACAGGATTTGAGAAATAAAATAATGATAAAATTATAAACAAAAGGAGAAATTGTAGATGAAGATAGCGCAAAGGATTGAAAATATTCCCCCTTACCTATTTGCAGAGATTGATAAGAAAAAAGAAGAAGCCATAAAAAAAGGAGTTGATATTATTAATTTGGGTATAGGTGATCCTGACCAACCTACTCCTAATAACATAATTCAAAAATTAAGAGAAAGTGTCAAAGACCCTAAAACTCATAATTACCCTCCCTACGAAGGAACAGCTGAATTCAGACAGGCAGTTTCCTTATGGTATAAAAATAGATTTGGAGTTAAATTAGACTCGGATAAAGAAGTTATGGCACTTATCGGCTCAAAAGAGGGAATAGCTCATATTTTTCTTGCCTTTGTTGACCCCGGAGATTTTAGTCTTATTACTGATCCCGGTTACCCAGTTTACAAGACAGGTACCTTATTTGCTAATGGCTTCCCTTACATTATGCCATTATTAGAAGAAAATGATTATCTGCCTGATTTAGAAGAGGTAGACGAAGAGATCGCCCAAAGAGCTAAATTGATGTTTATCAACTATCCTAATAATCCAACTGCTGCAGTAGCTAATAAAGATTTTTTTGAAAAGGTTGTCAAATTTGCAAAAAAATATGATATCTTAGTCTGCCATGATTTTGCCTATTCAGAAATGACTTTCGATGGTTATAAGACTAGTAGTTTCCTGGAAGTAGAGGGGGCAAAAAATGTGGGCATAGAATTTCATTCTTTATCAAAAATTTATAATATGACAGGTTGGAGATTAGGTTTTGCAGTAGGAAACAAAGAAGCCATTTCAGCCCTCTCTATAATAAAGACTAATATCGATTCTGGTGTATTTAAGGCGATACAACAAGCAGGGGTAGAAGCCTTAACCGGTCCTCAAGATAATATAAAGAAGATGAATGAAATTTATACTCGAAGACGCAATGTATTAGTAAATGGATTAAATAAATTAGGCTGGAATATTAAGCCAACTAAAGCTACCTTTTATGTCTGGATTCCCGCTTTAAAAGAAATGAGTTCTGTAGATTTTGCTAATCTGTTATTAGAAAAATCTGGAATAATTGTTACTCCAGGAATTGGTTATGGAGAATTTGGTGAAGGATTTGTAAGAATTGCTCTAACAGTTGAAGAAAAAAGGTTAGAAGAAGCAATTGAAAGATTGGAAAAATCTGGAATTACTCAAAAATGAAAAATATTAATTTTTAAATTTCTTTATAAAACCACAAAGTTAATTAATTAGGTAAGGTAAAACTGTATTTCCAGAAGGAAGAATATAAGCCAGAAAATCTTCCCCATGTTTACCTTTAACATAATCTATGGCATAAGATAAATTAATCATGGGAATAAAAAATAATTTACGAACTTTTTTCTTTGGGAGAGAGGAGATTAAAATCACTTCCACTTCTTTTACTACTCTGGCTATGCCATAGGCTTTGTGCCCGCCTAAAATAAATTTTTTCTTCGAACGTTTAATTATATCATCGGGAGTATTTGCTTCTTCTATCCATTTTTTAAAAGTAGCTTCTCCATAACCTTCAGCACACTCAGCAAGTAGTATAATTGTTCCTCCAGGTTTTACTGCCTGATAAGCATTATTTAAAGCCTTTTGCGCCTGATAGACATTAATATCTTTAGGATAACCACCAGCACTGGCAATTACTACCTCTGCTTTTTTTCTAATCGTGCAAAGATAAATTTTTTTACACACTTCCACCCCCTTTTGCCAGGACTCCAACATTTCACCAGCAACAACTTCAATAATTTCGTGGTGTTCATTAGTTACTACATTAATATTAAAATCTACTCCCACTTTTTCTGCAGCTTCTTGCATCTCTTCGTGAACAGGATTGCCTTTAAGATTTCCAGCTCGAGCGTTAAGGTGAACCATCTGGGCATGGTTAGCCTCAATGGTCTTCCTCCCGCAAATACCAGGCGAGATAGATTTTCTTCCTCCTGAAAAACCTGCAAAATAATGAGGAACAATAACTCCAGTAGTAATTATAAAATCTGATCTGGATATTATTGGATTAACCCAAAGTTCATTACCGTTTTTTAATTTACCCAGATAGTACAAAGCAGGGCTATCAGCATTATGATTTATAAATTCATAAGTACGGATTAAATCTTCTCCAAATATATTACTCAATTCTTCTTGAGTATTACTGCGATGAATCCCGGTAGCTACTACAAAATTTATATTTTTTTTCTTTATACCTGCTTCTTTTAATTCGTTTAACAAAGGTGGCAAAATTATCTTATAAGGAGTCGATCTGGTAATATCATTTACAATAATTAAGATTTTCTGAGCTCTTTTTTGAAGTATTAATTCTTTTAAAGAAGGGCTATTAATTGGATCTTTCAGCAAATTTCTTAACTTATCTTCTGGTTCTTTTAATATCTCCTGTTCTTTTAAATTTAATACCTGTAAAATATTTTTATCTGGTAAAGTTAATTGAATTTTTCCTTTACCATATTCCAACTTCATCTCTTCTCCTTATAAAAATCTAAATAATTATATTTTCACCTGACACTAGACCTGAATTATGAATTAACCAAATTAATGAAATCTTAGAATTGCAAATAATGTTATTGAGCAAGTTTTAAGTACCTTACTTAAGCTATTATAAATTAGAAATCACTATACATCTATATTAAATAGATTATATTTTTTACACTTAATTGATTTCTATCAATTTTATTTTAAGATTAATTCTTTATAACTTTTTCAATAATAATACACTTAATACCAATAAATACTGCTGACTTTTAATTAGTTTTTGTTACTCCCATTTCAAAAAGTTGTCCAAATCTAATTATTGAATTTATTTTTATTTTTTCCTCTAATATACTGTGTGAATATTAAAAAAATTATAAATGCAATCAAAATTAAACAAAGTGGTCTAGTAAAAAATAAGTAATGATTCTCCCTCTATCAAGAATTAAGGATTGTTTAATGCCAGTTTCTGCAATAAGCCCTAAAATTATTCCCAACACTACTGCAACAGGATTAATCCAACTTTTTATTGCATTTATACAACAATTGCTGCTTTACCCTACTTTTTTCTTGCAATTCCTGAAAGACGATCACAATCTATGGGCCTTTGCAAAGCTTTTTTAATTTGTCTTTCTTCGTTCCTAACACCTGTAATATGGTTTGGAGCTATAGTAAATATAAAATTTTTTTTGGAATCTTAAATTTAATTATTACAATATTATAAAATTTTCAATTTATTGAAAAGCTGTCAATTATAAATTTTTCAATTACTAAAATCTTATATTTTTATTTTGGAAACTTTATGTCTCTAGGTAAAGGATTTTCTGAAAGTTCATAACCATAATCAGGGGTGGGCCAGCCATACCTTTTCCTCTGAACTAAACGATACACACCAGCATGTTTTTTAGCTTCCCATCCCATACCGCTAGCAGGGATTAAATCAGGATCATGTTCAGCAAAATTTATATATTTTTTATCAATAGCTAATTTAATTAATTCCTCTCCTACTTTAGTTCTAATTAGGGTAGCAACCCAATGTTTCTCTTTATAGTCAACATCTTGAAATATATCTCCACAAGAAATATCCGCTAATTCAGCAGTAAAATCAACACACATTAAACAACGATCTCGCTTATAACTTGCCGAACCCAACATATGCCATGTATAATCATGTTTACTAGCAACGAAACGAATTTTGCCATCTTTAGTTAATATATATAAACCACCAGGCTTCTCCCCTCCTCTGTAATCCATAGCTTTAATACTGTCTATGTTCTTAATTTTCCCAAACTCTTGTAAAAGATGTTTTGTCCCTTCCCAGTAATAAGTCGCTGAACAAAATAGACCAAGAGTTAATTTAATTGAGTCAGCTATTTTTTTTGGCTTTCTGCATTGTTGCAACTTCCTTATGCCATGAATATGACAAGGTAACCCAACTACAGCAATTTTTTTATATTTTTTCTCCACTATTACTTCGGATAAAAGCTCATTAATTGGAACAATCATCATTCCAGTTCTTAAACCACGTAATATTTCTTCTCTGTTAGTTGCTATATATGGCTTACAACGCCAAGGTTTATCTTTTCTCCAACCGGCGAGAAGAGCAGCATCTATAATTCCTTCTTCTAAAGCAAAAACTAATAAAGAAGAAACCATTCCGCCACTAGTCGCACCACTTTTAATTTCTCCATTTTCAGCATAGCCTCTTCCACAATATTTATAAATTCCTAATTTATCCTTTTCAAAATCTCGTTCTTTCCCTAAAAAATTCTTATCTAATTCACGAAGAGGGATGTTTTTTCCTGGACAGATAGAATAACATATCTCACAAGAAACACAATCACCGACTAACTTTGGCTCTGGTTCATCTACTTCGTAATCAATAACTATAGCTTTAGAAGCACATATCCCAACACAGGTTCCACAAGCAGTACATAGACCAATATCAATAACCTCCTTTTTTAAATCGCTAAATCCTTTTTTTAACATAATATTTTATCTCTACTCTCATTATATTTTTCATTATTAAGTGAAAACCAGATTTTTAAGTTATTCAAAACTTTAGTGTATATCCATCCTAAGAAATAAAAAATAAACGTAACTTCATATACAATAGGAAATAATATAAAATTTTTACTTAAAAAATCTTAGTAAAGTAATAATAATTATCATTAAGAACTAACCCAAACCTAACAACCTAATAGGATTATCCTTCAGCATATAGTGTAATGCTTGCTCTTTAATACCTTCGTCTAAAAGCATATTAATAAATAATCTTATACCTTCTGGAGGAGAAGGAAGTTTTAGTTGACCACAGTCAGAACTAATTAACACATTCTCATAGCCAACTTCATTAATCATATGAGCAACTTCTTTGGCAGAAACTAAAAATCTGTTTTTAAAACTATATAATGCAACATGCTCTATCGTGGTTCCTTTTTTAATAAGTTCTTTCTGTTCCTCGATTGACCAAGTCCAAAGCTCAGTAAATGTGACATGTGTAAGTATTATTTTGTTTATTCCCATTTTACTTGCCTCATTAACCAAAACTTTTATCTCATTTTTAGTTAAATGACTAGTTGCTAAAACAACGTCGTTCTTTTTAATTACTTCTAAAACTTGCTTAGTCTCGGAAGTAAGTTGACCATTTTCATCTAATACCGTTATACCCTTTTTTGGTAAATCTGCTACCGCAGAAGTTTGCTTCATATGTTTGTATTCCGGTTGTCCAAAGATATCAATATGATGTTGAGCCCATTGCGTAGGCATCCAAACAATTTTTGCCCCAAAACGAATAGCAATTTCCACAGCATATGGATTTATCCCTCCTACATATTTATTAAGAACAACTCCTCCATAAATACTAATATCAGGTACTACTTTATCTACTAGGAGTGCGCGATCTGAGGTTATGCCCTGATGACATTTTAGAACCATTGCTCTCATTCCATAAGTTCTAGCTTGTCGAGCAATGTCAATTGAATCCCCAACTCTATCAAATATACCAGGACCAGTATGAGCATGGCTGTCAATAGCTCCTGCTAAAATTCTATTCACTTGATCTATTCTATCCATTTTTTTCTCCTTTTAAAATTATTAATATAAAACTTATTTATAATCTCAAGACTTAAATTTTAACTTTATTACACCTCCTTATACAAAATCAATAATCAATATAATAACACTTAAATTATTTATTATTTTGGTTATATTTCAATTACAAACTCAATATCATTATCAAAAGGCACTAATTCAACATCTGGAGGAAAACTACCTCCTCGCATTATTAGCACATATTCTGTTTCTCCTTCTAATGGAAACAGGGTATGATGCCACGTTTTACGATAGAAATTAATCCCTTGATTACCTTCCATTAAAAAAACTTCTACTTTATTTGGGTCAGGTTTTTTTTCACTTGATGGAGCAACAGCAACCAAACTCCTTTTACCACCTAAAGGAATAAAAATTTGTGAAGTAAAAAAATGTCGTTCCATTTGGCTAAAAGAAAGTTCTATGTTTTTAGTCCTTAATATACCTAAATTCACTTTTCCTCCATTTTGGAACATGTCAAGCTCTACTAAATTATTCCATTTTTTACTATTACCCTGATTAACAATTTTAAAATCTCCTATTGGAGCAATAACTTCTCCATATATTTTAAAATTTTCGGAAGTTAGCAGTTCAGTCTTTATTTTTCTTATATTCATAAACTATAAACTCTCCTTCTTTTAATTAAAAATTTTTCCTTGTAGTTCTTAAATGTTAATTATTTAACTTTTTAACTACTCTTACTGCTCTTTAAATTTCATTTTTCCTTTTACCCAGACCATTTTTATACCCGCAGGATATATCTTAGGTTCTAAATAAGAATTTTTCTCTCCAATAGTTTCTGGCTCAAATAAAACTAAGTCAGCAGACATTCCTTCTCTGATTAATCCCCTATCCCAAATTCTTAATCTTCTAGCAGATTCCATAGTCATCCTTCTAATAGCCTCTTCCAAGCTCAATATTTTTAATTCTCTACAATAATAACCTAATACTCTCGGAAAAGAGGCATAAGTTCTAGGATGAGGATGAGATCCCATAATACCATCAGTACATATTGTTTGAAGGGAATTTTTCATTATAGTTGTCACATCTATATCACTTATAGAAAAATAGACTGCCACCACTGAAGGACCTTCTACCTTTAAGATATTCAAAACAGTCTTACCTGGCTCTAAATTCATTTTTCCAGAGATAACTTTTAAGTTTTCTCCTGACATCCAAGCATTTTCCTTAGTAGCAACTGTAGCAATAAGAATCTTATCTGCCCCTCCTCTTGCTTTTATATTCTTATTTACACCAGCTAATACTTTTTTGTATTCCTCTTTATTGTTAAGCCTATTTTGAAAACCTTGTTCTCCACCTTCGTAAGCCCACCCTGGAACAACTACTTTTAACCCTGTACAGGAAGCTGCGTAAGGATATTGACCAAAGTAAATCTCAAAACCCTCTTCTCTTAAAGTTGTTATTTTTTCTAATGCCTGATTAACTTTCCCCCAATTTTCGGGTCCTAGGGCTTTTAGATGAGAAATGTGTAATCTTACTTTACTTTCTCTAACTATTCGAACCATCTCATCAATAGACTCTAATAACTTATCTTGTTCATTTCTCATATGCACCATTACAATCCCATCGTACTCTGCGACAAGTTTACAAACTTCTATTAATTCTTCAATCTCTGCATAACTTCCCGGTGGATAAATTAATCCTAACGATAATCCTTTTGCTCCCTCTTCCATTGATTTGGCAATTAATTTCTTCATTTCCTCTAATTCTTCATCAGTTGGCTTCCTATTGTCATTGCCCATAATGCACATTCGAACTGTGCCATGCCCCACCAAGCTTTCAATCCTTACTGAAGGACTTGCTTTTCTAACTTCTCCCAAATATTCACCAAAGCTTCTCCACCAGTAGGTTCTATCTACTACCCCAGCTAACGGAGCCATATTATTTACCAATTCATTTACAATCTCGTCATAAACTGGTGCTACAGATGAACCATCTTGACCGACTAATTCAGTTGTAATCCCTTGCCTAATTGCGTGAAACATATCTTTATTCTTAAATACTTCCAAATCTGAATGACTATGGATATTAATAAAACCTGGTGCTAAAGCTAATTTTGAGCCATCTACTACTTTACAATCTCCTACTTTTAATTCTCTACCAATAGCAGCTATTTCTTCTTCTTTAATTAATACATCTGAAAAAAATGGCTTATTGCCACTTCCATCATAAACTTTTACTTTTTTTATTAGTGTTTTACCCATATAAATTTTCCATTCTATTTATCATGCTATATATTTTAAAAAATGAACAACCTATTTCGGAATAATATATTTTAATTATCACTTTACTTTACTCAATAAATATAGCCAAATCTGGGCAACTCATTTCACAAAGTTTACATTTAATACAATTTTCAGGGTAAATAGCTGAAGCAATATTAAATCCCTTGTTATTAATTTCATCAGTAATTTTAAAAACATCTTTTGGGCAATAATAAATACAAAGCTTGCAACCTTTGCATATTTCTTTATCAATATAAATAGCCATCCTATTTCCCTCTAATTTGTTCAATAATTTGAACTATCTCTGTTGGAGTCCTTGCTATGTAAGAACCTGCTTTAGATAAAGCTTCAACTTTCGACTGCACAGTTCCTTTATCACCCTCAATAATAGCACTAGCATGCCCCAATGATTTTCCTTTTGGCGCTGACCTACCTACTATCAAGGAAACAACTGGTTTATCCACATAACATGATATAAATTTAGCTGCTTCTTCTTCCATTCTCCCTCCAATTTCTCCCAAAAGCACAATCTCGTTGGTTTCCTTATCCTCCTGATATAACTTGATTATTTCCCTTTGGGTAAGACCCCAAATTGGTCCACCTCCAATAGCTACTACAGTAGATTGACCAATACCCGCATCAGTTAAAGTCTTTCCTACCTCATAAGATAAAGCCCCACTTTTTGAAACAATCCCTACATGTCCCTCTAAAAACACTCGGGACGGATGAGCTCCTAATTTACTTTTACCCGGTGCTATTATTCCAGCACTCCCTGGTCCTAAAATTCTAGTTCCTTTTAATTTGGCATAAGAAATAATATCAACAGCATCATGGTCGGGGATTCCCTCAGCAGTAATAACAAGAAATTTAATACCATTATCGATAACTTCGAAACAAGAATCTTTGGCAAAACGAGGAGGAACAAAGCTAATTGCACTATCTATCTGATAATCTCTTACTGCTTCTACTACAAAATCATATACAGGAATACCTTCAACTGTTAACCCACTTTTTCCCGGTGTGATACCAGCTACCACTCTTGTCCCATATTCTATCATTGTCCTTGTTTGCAATGCTCCAGCTCTTCCTGTAATTGCCAAAACCAGTACATTAGTATCTTTATCTATCAAAATAGACACCCTATTCCTCCTTTATTACTGCTACTGCTTTATTTACTGCTTCAAGTAAATCATCATAGGTAGGTATGCCTGCTTCATTCATTATTCTTTTCCCTACTTCTTCAAAGGTCCCACACATCCTTATAAAGATAGGTACTTTAAGATCATGTTCCTTTCGATACTTAATTATTCCTGCTGCCATTTCATCCATACGATTAAATCCTCCAATTAATACTACCAATAAACTTTTTATACCAGGCTTCGCTAAAACTATTTCCATTGCTTTATAAATAACTTCTGGGTCAGTAATACCTCCCATTTCACAGAAATTAGCAGCTTCACCCCCTGCATCTTTAATAAGATCAAGGGTAAGCATACCTGTTCCAGCTCCATCAGAAATTAATCCTATTGTTCCCGAAAGGGGAATGTAACTTATTGTATCTAATTTGTATGGTTTAAAGTCTTTATTAATACCTTGAAGGGCTCTCTGTTCTTTAAGTAGACTTTCAAAAAGTTGTTTATGTTTATAATAAGACTTTTCATCTAAATCAATCTTTGAATCCAAGGCCACCATCCCTTTTGGGGTCACTACTAAAGGATTGATTTCAACCAATTGGGCATCATAATTTTTAAATATTTTGTACACCGCATCTATAATATTTTTCAATTCTTGAAAGTTTTTACAATATATTGTTTTTGCAATATATCGAATCTGATATTCTGTCGGCCCCATAAATGGGTCAAATGGAATGGTTAAAATTTTTTCAGAATTTATTTTTGCAATCTCTTCAATTTCTATTCCACCTTCAGAGCTAACAATTAGCATAGGAGTAGCCTTTTCCCATTCAAAAGTAATAGAAAGATAAATTTCGCGTATTATTTCAACTTTTTCTAATACTAACACAGCCGCAACAGTTTCTCCCCTTATTTTTTTTGAAAACATATCATGGATCAGTTTAGAAATTTCTAAAGAACCATCCCACATCCTTATTCCACCAGTTTTACCTCTTCCTCCAGTTAAAATCTGAGCTTTTAAAACCGCTGGAGGGGGAATTTGATTAGTTTGTTCTGCGGAAGTTAGAAGATTCCCTTTTTGAATTGGTATCCCATTCTCTTTAAAAATACGCTTTCCTTGGAACTCATACAACTTCACAAATTATTCCTCCATTACAAATCTTATTCCTTTCGCAAATTCAATACCTGCATCAATCGCCTTGAGATTTAAATTAAGATATTTCTCTGGTACAAAATCGGTAACAACTTCTATCAAATCACTTCTTGTAATTAGTTCTGAAGTATGTTGAATAAATCCTAAGACTACCATATTAGCAGCAATCCTATCTCCTAGCTCTATAGCAGTTTCTGTAGCTGGTACTTTATAAACTATAGCTTTAGTTGAAGGAATTTTCTTTATTAATTTAGAATCGACGATAAGTTTACCTTTCGCACGAAGTGTAGGTAGGTATTTTTCTAATGCTATTTGGGACATAGCAACTAAAATATCTTTTTTTTCCGCAGTTGGAGAATTTATTGGTCTATTTGAAATAATCAATTCAGATTGACATTCTCCTCCTCTTGCTTCTGAACCATATGATTGAGTTTGAACAGCATATAGATTACGTTTGATAACTACTGCAGTACCTAGAATTACTGCAGACAAAATAATTCCCTGTCCGCCAAAACCACAAAATTTAATATTTAAAGGTTTCATTTATATCTCTCCTTATATACAGTACTACCTTCAAAGATATCTTTTTCAACATTAATAAATTCTCCAATAATAAACTTCTCAGCTTTTTCTGCCTCGGTAAGCCTCTTAGATTGGGCAATACTTATTGACCGTTCATTGATCCAATTAAGTACTTTTTTTGGATCATCAGTTTTTAAAGCATAACGTCCAAAATTTGTAGGACATTGTGATAAAATTTCTATTAAAGAAAATCCTCTGTGTTGAAGTACTTTCTTAATAGATTTGATTGTTTGAATAGGTTTATAAGTAGACCAACGACTAACATAACTTGCTCCAGCAGTAATAGCAAGCTTGCAAGCATCAAAAGAATATTCTCCACTTCCATAAGGGGTAGTCATAGTGATAGAGTCATGTGGAGTTGTTGGAGCAACTTGGCCGCCGGTCATAGCAAAATTGAAATTATTCACCATAATCACTACTACATCAAGATTACGCCTTGCTGCTTGTATAAAATGATTACCACCAATAGATATTAAATCTCCGTCTCCAGCAAATATTACAACTTTCAAATCAGGTCTATGCATTTTAATACCAGTCGCCCAGCCTAATGTTCTTCCATGAACTCCATGTAAAGAGTCAGTATTTAAGTAAATTGGAATCCTTGCAGTACATCCAACCCCACCAATAGTCACTATTTTATTTAGGTCAAGATTTAGTTCATCTACAGCTCTTAAAAAAAAGTTAAGTACTTGACCACAGCCACAACCTGGACAAAAAAAGTGAGGAAGTTTTCCCTTACGAATGTGTCTTCTTTGCTTATTTTCTATTTGATTCATGACCAAACCTCTTTTATAGCTTTATAAATTTCTTCTGGAGAGTGAATTAGCCCACGATTTTTAGTTGCCCGTATTACCCGGCACTGCCCAGCACATAATCGCTCAATTTCACCTGCATATTTCCCTATATTCATCTCTGCTGCAATTACCCCCTTTACTTGTTTCGCTACTTCCTGAATTTGCCTTTCTGGCACGGGCCAAACAGTCGTCAATTTTAATAATCCGACTTTCATATGACTATTCCGAGCCATCTCTATTGCATCAAGAGCTGGACGTACTTCACTACCATAAGCAATAATAGCAATTTTTGCATCATCCATTAAATAAGATTCCGTATTACAGATTTTGTCTTTATTTTCCCTAATCTTTCCTGTAATTCTTTGATATAGTTTGTCATAAATCTCTGGATTCCAATCAATATTTCCTCGTTCATCATGAAAATTAAGGGTATAAAGTGTATTATATCCTTCTCCCAAGGGCGCAAAATCTGGTACACCCTTTTCCCTACCTCTAAATGGTATATATTCCTCCGTTGATAGATTAGTATATTTACGATTAAAAACAGGTATCTTCTCTGGCAATGGTATTTCAACCCTCTCTCTTATTAAGGCAATAGTAGTTTCTGACATGATTATAACTGGATTACGAAATTCCTCAGCTAAATTGAAGGCACGAATAGTATAATCAAATAGTTCCTGTGCTGAAGAAGGAGCAAGACATATTATTTCATAATCACCGCTGGCTCCCCAACGCATTTGCATAACGTCAGCCTGGGTGGCAAAATTCTCTCCTCGACATCTCTGTACATCCACAATTACACAAGGAGCTTCCACAGCTGAGGCATAGCCTATCCCCTCTTGCATATAGTTGAATCCTGCGCTTGCAGTAGCGGTCATAGCTTTTGCCCCGGCAAGAGACGCACCAATAACAGCGTAAATAGAACAAAGCTCATCTTCTCCTTGTACAAATTTACCTCCTACTGCTGGTAAACGTTGGGACATTCTTTCCGATATTTCATTAGCCGGAGTAATGGGATAACCAGCAAAAAAATTACAACCTGCAGCTAAGCCCCCTTCTACAACTGCATAATTTCCTATCATAAAATGTACTCCACTATGAACTCGTTTCTTTATAGCTCCTTTTTCTACAAACATTTTAAATATCCCTTCGCTAATAATAGTTAAATCTTCATAGATTTAAACTAAATTTAAACTTTATTGTATATTATTAATGACAGTTAAATTAATATAATCATTTATCTCAGTTATTAATCTTTCTTATTCGCCTATTAATAACAACCATTACAGCTATAAAAGTTAAAATTCCTATAATATCAGTTAATATTTCCGGTACGATTAATATTATTGAAACTCCTAAAAGTATTATTCTTTCAAATGTTTTAAATTTTACTTTCCAGTAACCTCTTTCTGCTATAGCAAAACAAAAAATAGCTAAGAAAGTAGTTAGTAACAAGATCAATAAATCTGGAAATTTTACCCCCTGAAGAAGAAGTTGAGGAGAAAAAACAAATATATAAGGAAGAACAAAAGAGGCAAAAGTTAAACGAAGTCCTGTCCAGGCGACTTTCGAAGGTTCTGCCCCTGCTATTCCTGCAGCAGTATAAGATGCTAGAGCAACTGGTGGGGTCAGATTAGATAAACATCCAAAGAAAAATACAAAAAAATGAGCGACAAGTGGAGCTACTCCCATCCGCATTAAAGCAGGTGCACAAATTGTAGCTACTATAATATAACAAGCAGTAGCAGGTAATCCCATACTAAGAAAAATCGAAGCTACCATGCTAAAAAGTAAAGCAAAAATTATAATATTATGTGATAAAATTAAAATATTATACGCAATAACCTGTCCTACCCCAGTTATGGCTACTACCCCAACAACAATACCACATGTAACACATGCTATACCCACGCTTAAAATAGTATGGCCCCCCTCATTTAAAGCTTTAAAGATAGTAGTTATGTTCATTCTGGTCTCTCGACTAATTTGACTAACTACTACCGTAGAGATAAGAGCCATAAAAGCTGAAAAGATAGGAGATCTACCACTTACCAAAGTATATACTAATATAACTAGAGGTAAAGCAAGATGCCCTCTCTTCAAAAGAACATCCTTCGTCTTTGGTAAATCCTTCTTAGCTACACCTTTTAAATTTAATCTAAGTGCTTCTATATGAACTTCCGAAAAAACTGCAAAATAATAAAGAATAGCTGGAATTGCACCAGCAATTATTATCTGTAAATAGCTTATCCCTAAAAATTCCGCCATAACAAAAGCTGCTGTCCCCATAATCGGAGGCATCAGTAATCCACCACTAGAAGCAGCTGCCTCTACTGCCCCCGCAAAGGTAGGCTTATATCCCATCTTCTTCATCAAAGGAATCGTAAAGCTGCCTGTAGTAGCAACATTTGCCACCCCGCTTCCGCTTATAGTTCCTGTAATCGCACTAGCAATTACTGCTACTTTAGCTGGTCCTCCAACTGCTCCTCCCGCTAATGACAAAGCCATCTTATTAAAAAACTCTGCTACCCCACTAGCTTTTAAAAAGGCACCAAAGAGGATAAAAAGAAAAATATAGGTAACCGCCACCCTACCAGTTACTCCATAAATTCCTTCATCAACTAAATACATTCTTATCAAAATTCTCTCTAAGCTAAAACCCCTATGAGCAAAAACTCCCGGGAAATAAGATCCAAAAAAAGCGTAAAATAAAAAAAACATACAAATTATACTAATCCATTTTCCCGTTGCTCGTCTGGTTCCTTCTAATACTAAGGAAATAGTTATAATCCCAAATATATAATCCATTATATTTGGAGTAAGAAAAGGACGCATTGCGAATGATTCTGCGAAAAAAAAAGTATAAAGACCTCCTGTAGCTCCAAGTATAGCCAATACCCAATCAATAATAGTTACTTTATCTTTCGGAGAATTTTTTGTAGCTGGATACAAAAGAAAAATTAAAAAAAGCAAAAAACCTACAAATAAACCTATCTGACGTATAGCTAAGATAGCGCCAAAGCTATTTGTCCATAATCCCATAAGCGAGAAGGACACCGCAGTAATGGTTACTAATACTCCAACTTTTCCACTTAACTGTCTCTGGGTAATTAATTTAGATTCTAAATCTTTCAAAATATCTCGTTTCTTATTTTCCATAAAGTCTCTTTCTTTTCTTATATACTTATTGTTAGTATGAGCTTAATATTTTGATAGTTTATAAAAATCCATTTTAAAAAAGGGGGGATTTATAACTAAATTATTTACTTAACTATTCCTAACTCCCGGTAATAGTTTAACGCTCCTTCGTGTACTGGTACAATGAAATTTAAATAGGATTCATCTACATTATCGAGTGACAATTTTTTCCATGCTCCGTATGATTGCTCAAGCCAGCCTAAATTTTCAAATATAGTTTTAACAATTTGATAAGCAAGTTCCTCTGGCATATCTACCGTTGTTGTAATATAGACGTTATGTCCGACTGTCTTTATATCTTCTAGTTGTCTAAGATACGTACCAGTTGGAATAGTTACAGGACTCATCCACGGTTCTGCTTTATTTATTGTTGATACTTCCTCATCAGATAAGCTTAGGAATTTAAATCGTTTACTTGGAGTTGCCATTAAATCAGAAACAGCTGCAATCGGATAACCTCCTACCATGTTAATACCATCAACTAAACCATTTCTTAGAGCATCAGCCGCTTCTGACTGCCCTAAAAATTCTGGTTGAAAATCATCATAGGTTAATCCAAGAGCTTCAAGTACAAGCTTACTCGAAGTCTCCGTCCCACTTCCGGGCCTTCCAACCACAAACTTTTTCTTACGCATATCCCGTAGACTATCTATCTCGTTGCTAACAAAAAAATGGTATTGACTACTAAATAAAGGAGTTAAGGTTCGTAATTTTTCGTAGGGGTTTCCCTCATATTCATGGGTACCTTCATATGCCCATAATATAACATTGTTCTGTATGAACCCAATTTCTGCTTCTTTCTTTTGAAGAATATCTATATTTTCCACAGATCCTGCAGAACTTTGAGATGAAAAGCTTATATCCAATTTATCACCTAATTGTTCATTAAGAAGCTGAGCAAGAGCAACACCTGCAGGGTAGAAACTTCCTCCAGTAGTAGCAGTAGTTATAGTAATAAATTCTTTTCCAAAAGCAGAAGTTCCACCAAATATAAGTAGACATACCATAAAAATTACAAGATATCGTTTTAACATTTTAATAACCTCCTTTCTTCTTTCGAATTAATTTTTAGCTTTACTCTCCTCCTAAACAAATTTCAACAAGAGTAAATTCACTGGTAAATTGGAAAAATCCCCCCTTTTTTATTATTCAATTCCAATTTTTTTAATAAAAACAGAGTAAACAGAGCTAAGGTTATATATAATTTAAAACTATTAATAATATTACTTTTATGAAAAAACTATTATAACCCAAAATTTCAAATCCTCATATAACTAGCCTATATATCGCCATAGTTAGTGAATATACTCCTATGCTATATCAAATATGATATTTCAGCAATAGATGATAGTGTCATAAATATTAATTGATTACCAACAAGATTTCTGCTAATTCTTTAGACTAGACTTGTAAAAACATCTCCTAACTCTCATTTTAAGAGAATAGAACAAAAAATACAAATAAACATACGGTGTTTGCTAATTTTTCCCTTGTGTTCTTTCTTATAAATATTAGTTACCTCCCTCTATTACCGTTACAGAAACTCATTAATAATATAAAAATAATTTGCCTCCCAAAGTCTGATAGTCTAACTTTCTTATCATTCATCATAGGATCGATTCAGTATTCTATTAGTGAGTCAATCAGAATTTCTTAGTTTTTACAAGAAATAAGACTATAACTTAATCTGATACTTAGCTTTCCCCTCTTCGTAAAGGTCACCACCATAAATATCATTTATTACTATAACCGGAAACTCCTTTACTTCTAAAGCTTGAAGGGCATTGGAACCAAGATCCTTAAAAGCAATTATTTCTACATTTATAATACACTTAGAAAGAAGAGCACCAGCACCACCTATAGCCCCGAAATACACTGCTTTATATTTTTTTATGGCATCCTTCACTTCTTTCGATCTCGACCCTTTACCTATCATCCCTTTTAGTCCTTTAGCTAACAAACAAGGTGTATAACTATCCATTCGACCACTAGTAGTAGGACTAGCAGAACCTATTGGCCTCCCTGGTCTTGCTGGAGAAGGGCCGACATAATATATTATTTGCCCTTTAAGGTTCACTGGTAATATTTCTCCTCGCTTCAAGGCTTCAACCATCCTCTTATGAGCAGTATCCTTTGCAGCATAAATAACACCAGTAATTAAAAGATTATCACCAGTTCTAAAATTTTTAACAATCTCATCAGTTAATGGAAGCATAACTTTCCTTTGCATCATTAGTATTTCCAATTATTTCTTAATTTATTTATTCCCTTTTTTAAAGAATTGCTTCTTTACGGCGAGCACTATGACACTGAAAATTAACTGCTACTGGTAAACTACCAGTTTCACAAGGATAAGTCTCAATATGAACTGCTAAAGCAGTAATCTTACCACCATATCCCATAGCCCCTATACCTAAATTATTAATCCTCTCTAAAATCTCTTTCTCCAATTCACTAACCTCTTCAGCAACTTCAGGATTTGGACTGGGTTCCCCTACTTTGCGCAATAAAGCTTTTTTAGCTAACATCATGGTTACTTCGGTTGTTCCCCCTATACCTACACCAACAATCACTGGGGGACAAAGATTTGCTCCAGAATCATTAACAAGATTTACCACATAATCTATAATCCCCTGACGACCCTGTGCTGGAGACAACACAGTAAGACGACTCATATTCTCACTACCTCCACCTTTGGGTAAAGCAATAATCTTCAGTTTATCACCGGGAACTATATCAATATGAATCATTGCAGGGGTATTATCTTTAGTTTTTATTCTGTCAGAAGAAGGTCGATATACTATCAAATTATTTAAATAACCCCTATAGTAACCTAAGCGTACTCCCTCATTCACTGCAGTATAAAGATTACCACCCTTTATATGTACTTCTTGTCCCAATTCTAAAAAGACTACTGCAACTCCTGTATCCTGACAGAGAGGAATTTCTCCTTCAGCAGCAATTTCAGCATTTTGTAAAATTTTATCTAATACATTTTGAGCAGCTGGTGATTCTTCTTTCACTTTTGCTTTCTTAATTGCAACAAACACATCCTCAGGAAGATAATAACAAGCCTCCTGAAAAAGACGAGCTACAGTTCTGGTAATATCACCAGCTTTAATTTCTTCCACTTTTCGTTTTTTCTCCATAAATTTATTTTAATATTTTTATTATTAATAAATCTGAAATATTCATAGCAATAGCACTCACAGGAATTCTCGTTTAAGATTGTTTAAAATTGCCTTTATCCTTAAAACTTTTATAAATTAATAATATTATCTCGCATGTTTACCTGCATGGTAATCTCTAAACTGTTTTGTTACGTGAATCCTGCTATCTACAATATATTTAAGAAAATCTACAAACATTCTGTTATACTTACCAGGGAGTGAATCTACCATAGGCAAACAAAAAAAAGCTGGTCCTGCCATTCCTCCAAAGTAAGCGTTAGTGTCTAAAATACGATCTTCTAGGTCACCATCATGCATTACATCTTCATTATCTAACAAAAGTGCTAAACAGGCTTCTATGCCATATGCTCCCCAATTTGATATAGAACAAGGAACGGCATAATCTAATTCTGTGGCAGCCGCAACGCCAGCATTACAAGAACACTGGCATTTTGCCCCAGTGGAAGTATATTTTTCAACAATGTCTCTAATCCCTCCCATTCCTAATTCATTTCCCCCGTCTCCCATTCCAACAGTTAAGATTTTTCTGGCTCTTGCTTCTTTCATTAAGTAATCTAATTTTGCATGTAAAAAACTAACATCCACACCTACTCTACTATGTATGATCCCTTTTATATTTTCTCCAGGTTTCTCAACTGCAATTATCGCCTTAGGCTTAAACTCATCCAATAGTTTAGTAGCTACTTTTTTTGCTTCCTCTCTATCAATGGGATAAGTTAAAACTGTAAATTGCCTATTTTGTTTCACTGCTTTATCAATATCAGATAAATAGTGTAATCCAGTAGCTTCTACTGTCTTAATATGCATCTCCTCAAGTCCAGGATCGGTAATAACTACACTCCTGGCATCAAGCCCCAAATCTATAGCCCTGGCTAAAGCAGCTACACCTGGAGGTCCGTCAGTTTCTGCTAATCTCCATTTATAAAAAATAAAACCTGAAGTTAAGAATATTATATCTCCTGGTTTAACAGTATTCACTAAATTCTTAGCTACCATATAAGTAAGTGGGTCTCCACCCGCCTTCTTTCTGGCAGCATTATACATTAGTTGTATTATGGGATATTTTTCATTAAATTGAAATTTTGAAGTAATATTTGTAGTAATTAAACGATCGATTTCTTCAGCTTGAAGTTTAATCTCTTCCAAAGTATTCATCTTTTTACCCTTCTTAATATCTTTTAGCCTATCTTAATTTTCTATATGTTTCATCTTGAAATTTTTGATATATTCACATTTATAACTCTCTTAATAATTTACCGTAACCTTCAACTCCGCGGACACCCATCTTTTTAAGAATAGCCCACATAGTAGCTTGATTAGAAGTAATTACCGGTTTCCCAAGATCTTTTTCTAATAGCTCAATTATTTCTATGGTCCTCCAAGCAGTACAACTAATAAAAATAGCTTCAGCCTCCGGTACATCTACTTCTTTAGCAGAAATATAGGCAGATGAAGGATATAAATCTCCTTTAGGTATAGCTGCTACTATACCTAAATTTTTCGTTGCTATAATTTTAAGATTTTGTATACTTTTTTCAAAGTATTGTACTTCCTTTACAGCAATTTCTTCATTATATGGAGTAGCCATAGCTATCTTCCTTAGATCAAATTGTTTAAAAGCTTCTAAAACAGCTGTACTAGTAGTTACTGCAGGAATCCCCGTTTCTCTTTCAATATTATTAATTATCTCCTTATCATGACCTTCTCCTTTAATAAAACTACCAGAAGTACAGCAAAAAGCTATAACTGCCGGCTTAACACTAGCTACTTCTTTAGCAGCTTTAATTGCATCATCTCCCATCTTTAAAAGATTTTTTTCTTTCTCTTTTGGATCTGTAGTTTCAGGATAATATACCCTGGAAACATGTATCGAAATACAGTCTGGAGCCATTTGTGGGTATTCATATTCTACAGTTGTATTTGTTGAAGGAATTATCAAACCAATTCTTCCTCTCCAACCTATCATTTCTCCTAACCTCCTATTCTTTAAATATTGTGTCCTTCATGAAACTTGAAAACCCTTATCTATCAGCATTTTTCACCGTTTACTTTTATTATTCTCTTAATGCAATACTATAATTTATCTAAAATTATTTTTGAATAATTCACCACTCTATACAAAATCACTTAATTTCGTTATCACAACATTCTCCTTAAGTAAGGCAGCTCTTATAGCTTTAATAATTTCTAAAGCTCCTGCTGTATCACTATGTACACATATAGTATCTACTTTAACATTAAGCTTTTTACCTTCAAAGGAAATTAATTTATTTTCGAGAACTGCTTTTAAAACTCTTTTTACTATTTTATTTTCATCATGGAGAACGGAACCACTAATACTTCTAGGAACTAGTTGACCGTTACTCTGAACTTCTCTATCTGCAAAGAACTCGTTAGCCACTCTAAGTTTTAACTCTTTGGCAGTTTGTATCCGATATCCACCCGAAATTGCTAAAATAATAATATCTTTGCTATAATTAGCAATGGCTTTTACAAACTTTCTAGCATTCTCTATATCTTGTTCCAGCCAATTTCCCCAGGCACCATGAGCAATACAATGTTGTATTTTTTCCCCATATAATTTAGCAAAAGCTTCTAAAGCTCCGATCTGATAATATAAATAATTTTCTAATTCTTCGTCTTTAATCTTCATAAACCTTCTGCCAAAACCCATCAAATCCGGGAATCCAGGATGAGCTCCAATACCTATATTATTTTCTTTACAAATTCTCACAGTATTTCTCATCACATTGGGATCCCCTGCATGGAAACCACAAGCAATATTTACTGAAGTAAGTAAAGGTATGATAACTTCTTCATTACATAGTTTATATCTACCAAAACCTTCGCCAATATCGGAAACTAAATCTACTTTTATCATTAACTAAACCTCCATTTCTTTGACTAAACCATTTTTATGATAATTTAGTAAATTAAATAACCTCATATTAAGATCTCCACATAAGCATAAAAGCTTTTGAAAAAGTTATTTTCTTGTTTTAATAAATCTTGTGCCTTGGTTAAATCGATTAATTCGAACTTAAATCTATCTCCAGGTTTGCTCTGAGCAATAATAGGTAAATCTACTGTTGCAATAGTGGCAATCGCAGGATATCCACCATGTGTCCTCCGTTCAGCAGTTAATATTATAGGTTTACCACTACCGGGTATTTGAATAGCACCAGTAACCATAGCTCCCGAAATTAATCTACCTGCGTCTATCTTATGTTCTATAAGAGGTCCCTCAAGCCTATATCCAGTACGATCAATATCAATAGAAACTAAAAATAAAGAATCATAAAAAGTTCTAATTCCTTTTTTAGTAAAATTTTCACTGTATGGTCCTTCTATAACTCTAACCTTCTTAATTTTGCTATCATATTTTGGAATATATTGATCTTTTAATTGAAAATATTTTATTTCCATCTGATTATTGAAATTATTATTAGTTTTAATTGTATCTCCTTTTCTAATTGTTCTTCCCTTGAAACCTCCTATACTCTCTCTTGGTGTAGTTGATTTACTTCTTAAAACAACTGGTACATCGATACCACCTTTAATACTTAAATAGGTTCTAACACCGCTTCTCGCACTTTTAAGAGTTAAAAGATCTCCAGAGTTTATACTAATTGTTTTCCACTGATTTATTGGTTCATTATTTATTTCTGGCAACATATCAGCTCCAGTTACAGATATTATATTATTTTCTATAAATTGAATTTCAGCTCCTTTAAAGGTCATTTCAAGGCAGGCTTCTCCGAGACTATTTCCTACCAATAAGTTTGCTACCTTTAAAGCGAAATGATCCATTGCTCCACTAATACAAAAACCCTGCGACTGACTACCCCAACGACCTAAATCTTGAATAGTTGTAAAATATCCACCATCTTTAAATAATAACCCACCCATTTATTTTTCCCTAAATATTTCAGTCTTAATTTTATAAGTCTGTTCTTCAACTTTTTTTTCAATTATCAGAAATTCATCTTCTGAAATTGGAATAAACCTAAGGTAATCACCCATTTTTAAAAATACTGGTTCTTTCTTTCTAGGATCATATATTCTTATTGGAGAACAACCAATCCAATTAGTTCCAGTAGGTTCTGGTAAACCAAATAAAGCCACTTGTCTACCATAAATTACTACTGCACCACCTTTAACATTAAACCTCGGAACTTTTTTACGTGAAGTTTCTAATATTTTAGGTAATCCTCCTAAATAAGGTTTTCCTGGCATAAAACCAATAAAATAATTTAAGTAATCATATTGGGTAAAAATATCAACTACTTCTGAGGGTTTTAAGTGGTGCTGTTGAGCTACTTCTTCTAAATCAGGACCGTATTCTGCACCAAAAACTGTAGGAATAAATATTCTTCTAGATGTTATAGTTGGAGCTTCTTTAGCAACTTTTTCTGCTTTTTTTAATTGCGAAATAACTTCTTTTGTAGCTATTTTTAAAGGATCATAATAAACATTAATTGACCTATATGCAGGGGTAATTTCCTTTACGCCAGTAATTTTTTTCTCTCTTAAATAATTGAATATTCCTTTTACTTTTTTATGTATCTTTATAGAAATTTCGTCACCAATTTCCATAAACACACAAGAGTCGCCAGCGTATAAAAATCTAGGTTCTTGATATATTCCTGACATATTCAATTCTCCCAAATTAAAATAATTATTAAATTTTTAATATTAAAATTATTTAATTGATATTGAGATGTTATTCTTTAACTCTTACCTAACCTCTTCCTTCTACTACTTTGGCCAATCGTTGGATAGCAATAATTCATATTATTTTAAACCTGTTCAACATAAGAAACATTTATCTCGCCTGTATTACAGAAAAAATCAAGGATAATGTAAATAACTTTTCACTTTATATTTTTTTACTTTTTTACTTCGTCAATAATACTTTTAATCGCCCAAACAACTGCCATAGCTTCTAATTCCTCAGCCTGATAACCCATATGTCCAACTCTAAATATTTTACCTTTCAATTTTCCTAAACCATTAGCAATGCGTATATTAAATCTTTCATGCAAAGCTTTTATTAGTAAACTTGACTCCATTCCCTTAGGATTTTTAATTGCTGTAACTGTGTTTGAGTACCATTCTTCCTTTTTAGGGAAAAGCTCTAAGCCCATCTTTTTTATTTTCCTACGGAAAATTTTAGCTACTTCATGGTGTCTTCTTAAAACATTATCTATTCCTTCTTGGTTAATCATTTTAAGAGCTTCACTTAATCCCATCATTAATGATACTGGAGAAGTAAAAGGTGTTTGCTTGGGTGCTTTATTTTGATATTCACGGTAATGCCTAAAATCCCAGTAGTAGCGAGAATTAGTTGATTCCTCAACTGCTTTCCAAGCTTTAGGATTAACAGCGACTAATCCTAAACCAGGCGGAGTCATTAAACATTTTTGAGAAGCACTTAGTACAAAATCTATTCCCCATTTATCCATAGAAAGTTCAATTCCCCCAAGTGAACTTACTGCATCTATAATAGATAATATACCATATTTTGAAGCAATCTTACCTATGGCTTTAACATCATTTACTACTCCGGTTGAAGTTTCACAATGTATAGCTAAAACTGCTTTTATTGATTTATTTTTTTTTATATAATCTTCAAAACATTCAATATCAATAGCTTCTCCCCTAGGAAATTCTAATCTTTCTACTTGAACTCTAAAATTTTTGGCAATATCTGCAAAAATCTCACCGAATTTTCCGTTAATTAAAATTAATACTTTTTCTTCCGGAGATACCACATTCACTAGGGTTGCTTCCATTACTCCTCTTCCAGAAGCAGAGAAAATTAAGATATCTCCTGAGGTCTTAAATACTTTTTTTGAATTTTTTACTATTTCGTTAATTACCTTACCAAATTCAATACTTCTATGATAAATAATAGGACTACTCATAGCATTCATTACTCGAGGAGGAACGGGTGTTGGACCTGGAATTCTCAAGTACTCCTTATCTTTTATCATATAAATTACCTCTTCTTAATTTTTCTTTTATAAAAGATGAATACTATCAGTTATCTTTTACTATTGTGTGATAATTAAATCTGTAAGTATTCTAATATTATCTACTTCATCTAAGTTCTGAATATATTCCAAAACTTTTTCTTTCTTTTCATTAGACCAAAACTTACCTATACAATCATTAAATTTACCATATAATTCTTCTTTCGTTAATGGATTTTCTGGTTCACCTTTAGGCAAAATAATTCTTTTTTTCAAACGAGTATTATTGTTTAAAATAATCTCTACCTCTGCTCCTCGAATATTATTTTCTTTCGACTCTAAAGAAGAATCATTTATTATTTTAGCTTTATTAAATAAATCACCTATTTGCTGGTTCTTTGTATTTTCCATAGAAAATTCATTTATTCCAGCTTTACCTTTGACTATAGCCAATGACACCGCAAAAGCAATATTAAAACGGGTCTGTGCTTCATCCTCAGGTATTTTTTCTTTTTGGGTAAGCTTTAAAGCAGCAGGGTAAGTTGTTATTTTAATTTCTTGAACATCTGGAATATCAAAATTATTATTATTCTTCAAATATAAGGCAGCATCGATAGCAGCGTGAGTATGTCGGCAAGCAGGATAAAATTTCTTATAACACTCTTTTATTTTAAAACTTTTCCCCAACTCATCTAATATTGGGGAATAATCGGAGTTACCAGAAAAAGCTTGTATAAATCCATCCTTCCCCTCGAGTATTTTTAAAGAGCCAATAGCCCCTGCTTGAGAAAGTAAAGATGATAATACTCCATTTTGAGCTGCTTTACCAGCATTTAAAGGTTTCATCATTTGTCCACTATGAGTAACTGCTAATAAACCAGCACATTGAGTTCCTGCAATCCCTAGAGAGCTTACTATTTTCTCTTTATCTAATGAAAGTACTTTTACTGCTGCTGAAGCAGCAGCTAAAGACCCGCATACTCCTGTAGTATGAAAACCCCGGGAAAAAAGAGCAGGATTAGCTTCTTGACCGATTCTAATGAATAGTTCATATCCGATAATTATTGCAGTAAGTAATTCCCTCCCACTACAACCTACTAGTTCAGCTACAGCTAAAGCAGCTGGGATTACAGTAACTCCTGGATGTCCTAATGCTTTACGATGACCATCATCAAGATCCATACTATGTCCACTTATACCATTGGCTAAAGCAGCATTAATAGCAGGTATTTTTTTATCTGTTCCCAAAACAGTGCTTTCATATTTACCTCCCATTTGTAGAAGGTAAGGAATTATTATTCTACTTAAAGGACCTTTCCGATAACCAGCTATTGAAACTGCTAAAAAATCTAAAAAAGAATTCTTTGCAGAGTCAACTACATCTTTGGGAATCTGATTATATTTCGTATTTTTAATAAATTCTGCTAATTCATTTGTAACTTCTATAGACACGATAAATCAACTACCTTTTGATCAAATCTCCTCTAGGTAAGCCAAATTTTCCTAAAAAATCTCTAGTTTCTTTGAATCAAAATTTAAACACTCCTTTTGCTTCAATTACTCTATCATTTTAACCATCCCAACCCTGTTAAAATATTCTTTCGGAATTAACTCTGGATTCTTATAGTAATAATGGATACACGAATCCTCTGATTTATCAGTAATTTCATGGATTCTTATGGGATATCCACGTAATTCAATAGGTAATATCTCGAAATATACGCAACAATGACAGCAGTAATAAGGAATACCAATTTTGTTCCAAGACCAGGGATAAGCCTTTTTTGTAACCCCAACTTGCTTAATTCTTCTTAATCTACCACCGCTTCCACAAGGATCAGTTCTTACTACATATTTATCTGGTTCCTCTATAACGGTAAATTCACTAAAATGTGCTCTTTGTTGCTCAACCAATCTCTGTAAGGTCTCTTCCGGGCTTTTTATAGTTGATATAAAGTTTTTCGCTCTATTATAATATCTTTTTCTTAACACTTTTATAATTTCTTCTTCGCCACAACAGTTAGCAATATGTGTAAGAGCAATATCAGGAAATGCTGCAAGGATGTCGTGAATTTGTTTAGCTTCGAAACAACCATAATCAATAAACTCAAGAGCTTCATCAATTTTTCCTGCTTTTACTGCTTTACGAACCAAAGTCCAGGTAGGTATTGCCAATTCCTCTACGTCATCTTGGCGAATTTTTCTCTGTAAGGCTTCTGATTTTTCTAATCTAATCATCTTTTTTTTCCTTTTATAAAAATAATTTTATAGAGCCAAATTATCCACTACTTTATTTAATTAAAAACATCTGGCTTATAGAGAACTATACGAAAGTTTTCACTTCGAAGCTTATACAGCCTGTAGGATGAAAAAATGGACCGTGCTTCATCCCTGGTGGACGACAAGCATAAGATCCTGCTTTAAACGTCTGGTTTAAGGTTGTATCTATAAGAGTACCCTTAAGAATAAATACTTCTTCCCAATGATCCTCATGGCAAAGTAACTTTCCTTTGGGAGATTTATAATCTTGAATACTAGAATGTAAATCCGGCATACTCATAATTAATCGGGTAAAAGAACCAGTTTCTGGGTCTTTGCTCAATATTTTTTCGTATTGTCCTGGTGAGCTTTCTATCGATTTCCAAGGAATTAGTTCAGTATCAAAAAAATCCAATTCTGGTTTAGCCATCTTATATTCCTCCTTCGCTTTTCAATTTTTAATCATATATCATAACTTTTTATAATTAAATAATTCCTATATTTATTATTTAAACCAGGTGATAGGCTCTACATTATAAATATGCTTGATATATCTACCTCTGTGCTCATCAATTAGTTCTATCTCAAAATATGTGCTAAAACTTAATTTACCTCCAATTATGGGAAAAGTACCAGAATATACTACTGCACCAGCTAGATTTCCAGAAACTCTTAGACGCACTTTTTCAACTAATTCCTCAGGTCTCAGTATTTCCCTTAACTTTCCTTCCTGATATAACTGGCGCTTACCATTTTTCTTAATCCAGGATCTCATGATTAAATCATCCCAGTGATCCTTTACATCCTCATAACGCCAGACTTTAGGAGAAATAACATTAAGACATATTTGTTTGGATAAAATAACATTATATTTCTCCAGTTCTCTATCAGTATGATCACTACCAACAGTAATATAAAAATAACTATCACTAGTAAAAAGGAGAACATACTCTACTTCACCAGAAGTTTTACTATTAGGCAAAGCTTCAATTTTATTATCAGTAGTGATTCTATCACTTATTTTTGGATTATAACTTGGAATACCTGGAGATACTTTAATTCCAGCTTTCTTTAACTCTTCTAGATGCTTTATAATATCGCTAGGATCTCGAGAGGTACGTCCCATATTAATAATCTTTCTAACTTCAAATATTATTTTTTCATCAGTTGGGCCTTCTATGACAAATTCAAATTTTTCTGACATTTTCTTCTCCTTTTTGTTTTTTAATCTTCATTTTATACTGGAAGAACTCTGCTTTTAAGATGAGGAGTTTCTTTTCGAAATTTTCTAAGGTTATCCATATCTAATTCGCCTTTGACTATCTTTTGGAATAGACCGGCACTAGCAATGGAAATTCCATGTGGATCAACAATAGAGCTATGACCAAGATATTGTACTCCTCGGTTAAATCCAGCGCAATTACAAGAAATCAAATAACACTGATTTTCATTAGCCCGGGCATGGCTAAGATCATTCCAATTCTCCACTCTTACTAATGGCCAAGCAGCTGGCTGTAAAAATACTTCCACCCCTTTATTAATTGCCATTTTTCGATAGAGTTCCGGAAAACGCAAATCATAACAAACACCAAAACCAAAAACACCAAGCTTAGTCTTTACTGTAACTATTTCTCTCCCAGCCTTTATTGCTGTTACCTCTTCAGATCCTTTCCTTGTAACTAAATGAATCTTTCTATACTTAGAAATTACTTCACCCTTTGGATTTAAAAATACAGCTGTGTTATAAAGATCCTTTCCTGACTTTTCAATAATAGTACCAGCAAGAATATAAGCATTTATTTCATTTGCTTTTTTACCTATTCTGGATATTGTTTCTCCTTCAATAGTTTCACTTCCCCCGCGATAATTATCAAAACTGCGCCATCCAATATTCCAAACTTCAGGCAAGAGAATTAAATCAGCCTCAGCAGCTTGATCAATTAGATTTTCTATATGTATAATCCGTTCCTCTTTAGTGTTATCATCGGAAAACCAATATTGAATAGAAGCTACTTTAATCATTTTGTTCTCACAAACTTTCATTACTCAAATCTCTGGAATAGCCATATCCAGCTGATTAGGCTCACTTTGTATGGCTTCAGGGAAATACTTATCCATCATCTCTTTAATGATCACCGCCTGGTTAGCCATAAGTTCACCGTCATGGGCACTAGTAATTACACCATGAGCAGTTAGTACTGAATTGCCACACTTTAGATGGCATGGTGAAGCAACTCTGGCTATCTCTGGAGCTTCGTAAGAACGAATAAAACCACCTGAGCCAGGAGGATTGTCAGTATGCAGATCTAAAGGTAAAGAAGTACCTCTCCTTAAGGCCGCTAACATAGGTAAGGATAAATCTCGAACAGGATTAATCGTATCTGCTCCTAATCCTTCCAATACGTGAAAAGAAACTGCATTACAATGACCACAATGCGCTGATACTTTAAAGAGTAAATTTTTAGGGAGTTTACCCGCTTTTCTCATCTCATTTACCAACCAAAGTAAACCTTCATCGTAAATTAGAAATCCTCTAATACCACAATCTACAGCTCTTTTAATATCTTCAACAGCTCGGCAAATCTGTTCCATACCCCTTAAGCGGTAACCTATCCTTACTCCTTGAGGAGAAAGTACCGTTGCCCCTGTATCATAGGTAGCTCTTGGTCCTACAGAGAAAGTAATTCCACAACCAAAGTCTTTACCTATCTTGGCATACTCTTTTATTTCAGTAAGAGTATGTCTAAAGATGCCATAAGTTTCATCTACTCTATTTATTGTTACCCCTTGATGTTTAGCATTTTCCAGTAATGATTTTATAGCTTCTGCCGAGTTTATAGTAGGAACCTCCAATCTAAAATGAGCTCCGTCGGGAAAAGTTTTCCCTGAGGTAGGCAAATCAAACAAATCTCCTCTGGGTAAGCCTAATTTTTCTAAAAAATCTCTGGTTTCTTTAAATAACAATTCTATCACTCCTTTTTGATCCTTAATTTCTAATAATCAAATTCTCTACTTACAAAATCAACTTATTCTAAATTCTATATTTCTATATATAAAAACTATAAATCCTCAATCTATATATACCACTAAACTTTTTCTAATTTTCAGAAATATCTTTTACACTTAATTTAAATTAACTCTTTATTTTTAAAATTCTCAAAATTAACCCCATACTCTCGCAACTCCGCTCTTTATGGCTGCTTTAGCTACTGCCTCTGATTCTGCTTCTACTACCCGGGGGTCAAAGACATCGGGAATAATAATCCCTTTACTTAAATCCTCTTCACTTATCAAGGATGCAAT
>Ga0209636_10000698_pt1 | contig 33300 bp, 25 predicted proteins | sample DeeMarSWOR152_54_FD_187464 | JGI IMG/M metagenome (GOLD analysis project Ga0209636, IMG submission 187464) | Marine sediment microbial communities from White Oak River estuary, North Carolina - WOR-1-52-54 (SPAdes) (version 2) | ecosystem: Environmental > Aquatic > Marine > Intertidal zone >...
ACCATACCCTTTCCGAGGCCAGCGACGTGGGTATTCCTGATCACCTGCCACGGCCCCATGCTCGGGATATCGCCTGCCAAGCATTTGACACCCTTGTCGGCGAGATACGCAGCGGTCTCAGGTGCAGGTCCAGGCCACCCAACGGCTGTGCCCTTCTCGACCACATCGTAGACCATGCGGTTCCCTGCCGGAAACCGCTTATAGTACCTCGGGCAGTAGCTTGTGTAGAACACCACCACATCACCGGGTCCAATCTTCCCGTACCTGGATTCCCAGTCCTTAACGAAATCGACGGTGATGAGCGGGCTCTTGCCGGGATCAGCCTTGCCAATCAAACCCGTGCAATCAATGACCTTTGCAGGGCCCATGAACCACTCTGGCGGGCACTTCTCGTTGTCAACGTCGCCCCACTTTGCACTTATCGCTGACGTTACGACATTGGCGACGCTAAAGCCAGTAGCCGTCTTGGGAATGAAGTGGCTTGGCGCATCGAAGTGGGTGCCGAGGTGCTCGTCGAATGTCAGGGTATTGCTGTACCAGACATTCCTATCGGGCCTGACCTTCGGGTCGTCGATATAGGCATTAACCCACATCATAAAAGGTGGCGTCTGGGAACCACCCCAGAAGCAGGGATAGTTGGGGTCATTTGTCATCCTCAGGTCAATGACCTTCCCCTTGCTTGCTAACCTTGCTATCTCATCGGCCGGGGCAGCGCAGGCCATGGAGGCAAACACTCCCACCAGCACAACAGCCAAAAACAACCCTAGGATTTTCTTCTTGCTCATGATTTCTCCTCCTTCATTAATTACCGAACTATATCCGTGCAGATGAAAACCTCCTCAATACTATCTACCTCACTTTAACGCTCCATCACCTCCCTTCTCATTTATGCGTCCGCGTATTTAGGGTTGAGTTCGCGAAGAACCCTTTCGATATCGCTTATCAGCAATGATTATGATTAAACGATTTTTCTTGGGCATGTCAACTATTATTTTCGATCTAATCTTTTTGTAAGATTCCCATGTACCTTACAGTAAATGAATAGGGTGAAGCCTGTATTTCTTGACGAAAAACACGGTATTTTACCGCAGGTTTGCACTGTAGACCAAAAAGATCCCCACGGAATGCGCTCGGTTCAACTTCATCGCCTTTTCCCTAAGAAAGCCATGTCACTCATTTCAACGCTTCGGAGAATAGGTTGAACTGTTCCTTGAAAATAGACCTAGAAAATGTTTAAATTATCTCCCTACGTTAACCTCCTAAGCCAAGGGTATTGCTCCCAGTGCTTGAATTCGTGTTTTCGGTAATGAGGATTTGATCTGATGCCCATGAAAGAGGAAAAAAAGACGAAAGAACAACTCATAAGTGAATTGACGGAATTGCGCCAAAGGCTTGCGCAATTAGAGGTATCGGAATCTCGGATGAAAGAAACCCAGGAGGCGCTACGAAAAGGAACGAATGAACTTAAGGAGCGTGTCAAGGAATTGAACTGCCTTTACGGCATTTCTGCCCTCACTGAGAAGCCGGGAACATCGTTGGAGCAGATACTTCAGGGGACGGTCAATCTCATTCCTCTTGCCTGCCAATATCCAGACATAACCTCTGCACGGATCATCTTGAAGGGGCAAGAGTTTAAAACCGGAAACTTTGGAGAAACTGCCTGGAAACTGGCAAGCGACATAACCGCACGTGGCGAACGAATCGGCGCCTTGGAAGTCCGCTATCTCGAAGAAAGGCCAGAAAGGGATGAGGGGCCTTTCGTTAAAGAAGAGAGAAGCTTGCTCAATGCGATTGCTGAACGACTGGCGCGCATCATAGAGCGCAAGCAGGCGGAGGAGAAGATAAAGCACCTCAATCTCCTACTGCGCGCCATCCTCGAGGTCAATCAACTCATCACCAAGGAGAAGGACCGCCACAGGCTGCTTAAAGGGGTCTGTGACACGCTGAAGGAGACTCGGGGCTACTACAATACCTGGGCTGCTCTTTTGGATGAGTCCGGAAGGCTGCTGGCAACGGCTCAGGCCGGCTTGGGAGAGGACTTCTCGCCGATGGCCGAGAGGCTGAAACATGGCAGATTAACCCATTGTGGTCGTAGGGCCTTACAGCAAACGAAAGTTGTGGTAACCGAAGACCCATTATCGACCTGTGCTGATTGTCCCCTTGCTGTGAAGTATAGCGGCAGGGGGGCGATGACCACCCGGCTGGAGTATAGTGGAAGGATCTACGGCCTGTTGTCCGTCTCCATCCCCAGGGATTTCGCCGCCGAAAAGGAAGAACAGACGTTGTTTAAGGAAGTAGCCACTGACATTGCGTACGCCCTCCATAGCTTAGAGCTTGAGCAAGAACAGAAGCGGATACAGAGCGCCCTTAAAGAGAGCGAGCAATTTAGCTCCAGCCTACTGAGGAATGCTCCCCATGCAATCATCGTAATCAATCCAGACGGTTCAATAAGATATGTGAATCCCGCGTTGGAAAGCCTGACCGGCTTTTCTGTCGCAGAGCTTATTGGCAAGAAGCCACCATACCCCTGGTCGACGGCGGAAGCAGTGAAGCAAAGCAGTTGCGACTTCGAGGAGACTTTGCATGCGGGAGCACAGAAGCTTGAGGAGCTTTTTCAGAAGAAAAATGGAGAGCGATTCTGGGTTGAGATAACCTCAGCACCGGTAAGAACCGATGGGGAACTCAAGTATTACCTGTCAAACTGGGCTGACATTACCGAGCGTAAGCGGGGCCTGGAGGCCCTGCAGGAGTCGGAAAGGCAGCTCAGGTTTCTCTCCTCTGAACTGTTGAAAGCGCAGGAAAACGAGAGAAAACGCATCGCCCAAGAGCTGCATGATGGCATTGGACAAACCTTGAGCGCTATCAAATTTGGCGTAGAGGATGCACTTGACGCGTTGGGTAAGGATACACCCGCATCAGGTGGCAAGACCTTGGAGTCTATTATTCCCCTGGTTAAAACCGGAATTGAGGATATCAGAAGAATTTGCAGTGACTTACGGCCGTCCACCCTGGATGATCTAGGCCTCTTAGCAACTATCTCCTGGTTTTGCAGGGAATTCCAGACAATCTATTCGGGCATTCGAATCGAAAAGCAGGTAGACATAGAGGAAGATGAAGTGCCTGATATTTTGAAGACTGTTATCTATAGGGTCATACAGGAGGCCTTTAATAATATTGCAAAACACAGCAAGGCGGATCTCGTGCGCCTTTGTCTTAAGAAGGCAGGAGGCACAATAGACTTATTCATCGAAGATAACGGCCGAGGGTTCCATCTGCACGATGCGCTCTCTGCAGACATCTTCAAAAGGGGATTGGGGCTCGCCAGCATGAAGGAGCGGACTGAACACTCAGGTGGGTCTTTTTCTATCAAATCCACAAAGGGATCGGGAACAACCATTCATGCATCATGGCTGAGCACATAACTTCTATCTCGTAATCAACCCTTTCTCGATAGCAAATGTTGTCAAGGCTGAGACATCGTGGAGATCCAGTTTCCTCATGAGGTTCGCTCTGTGTGTCTCGACTGTTTTTACACTGAGACAAAGGTAGTCGGCAATCTCCTTGTTCTTATACCCCTCAGCAATCAGCTTCAGGACTTCACGCTCGCGCTGGGTGAGGATATCCCAAGGTGATCTCAACTTTGACCCTTTTCTTCCCGATAAGTAACCCTCTATGACCTTTTCTGAAATTCCAGGGCTCAGGTACCGTTTCCCTGCTAACACGCTTTTTACGGCCACCATCAGTTCAGCATGCGTGGCCTCCTTTAGGACATATGCATCGGCACCAGCCTGAAGGCTAGCGAGCACGTATTCTTCGGCCTTGTGCACAGTCAAGGCTAAGATCTTTGTCTCTGGACACAATCTCTTTATCTCCCTGATAGCATCCATGCCGTTCATCCTGGGCATGGACAGATCCATCAAGACGAGGTTGGGCTTGACCTTTTCAGCGCATTGGATGGCATCTCGGCCGTCTTCTGCCTCTCCAACAATTTCGAGATCCGGACTCGAAGACAGCAGTGCCCGCAACCCTTCTCTGAGAATGGTATGATCTTCGGCTATGACGATTCTATGTTTTTCTGCCATGAAATCCCACCTCAGGCCCGAACGCACCCAACACAGTTATTCAGGCCTTAATTCCCGTCGCTTAAAATACAGTATAGTACCAGACGATATACAGTAATTACCTTATTTACCATACCTATAATCCGCCCGTAAACTAAAATAAAAACAAGGGCATATCGAGGCATATCGATATGACCAAGGTCTTTTGGGAGGAATGAATCACTGTGTTCAGGACATTGATCGTTGAGGATAACGCCGCCTTTCGGCAATCATTCAGGGAAATCCTGCATATGCGCTTTCCTCACATGCTGGTCGATGAGGCACCTGATGGAGAACAAGCCTTACAAAAAATCGATTCTTTTCGACCGGAGCTGGTCTTTATGGACATTGTACTGCCAGGTGAAAACGGCCTCGAGGTGACAAAAAAAATAAAGACGGGTTATCCGGCAATAACTATTATCATTCTGACAAATTACGATCTACCGGAATACAGAGACGCTGCCAATCAATACGGAGCCAATTATTTCATCTCAAAGATCTCATCGTCAAGAGATGAGATCTTGACGCTCGTTGAATCCATCTTATCAGACCGAGGCTTCGATCCCGATGGTCAAAAAGGCACCGAATAGATCATGAAATCATGAAGGACCTTCAGCCCATATCCTGGAATTGTAAGAACTCTAAGAAATACGGGAGCGGGTGCTGCGACCGCAGATTTTGCTGTCTACCACACAGCCCGGTGCGTATATACAGTGATTGTAGGAAGGAAATACAGGCCTTACAGTATTCCTTTTTATATCCTACTGATTTCTATTGGTAGTCGGATGTTTTTAGATTGACACGCTTGCTGGATTATATAGTATACAAACCCTGAATCTTATTCTACGGAGGAGAAAATACCGTGGAACGCCGCGTACGTACATCGCTGGTATCCATAGGCACTGACATCTTTCTTACCTCTCTCAAGGGAACCCTGGCCTTTCTCAGCGGGAGCCTCGCAATCCTGGCCGATGCCTATCACAGCTTCTCCGATCTCATCGTTTCGTGTACGGTCCTCACCGGCATCCTTCTGAGGCGCCAGCGGGAGCGCAAGGCCGGTGAACCTAGTGCTGGTTCTCATTCTTCAGATACCCAAACTACTCCACCATCACCCACCGAAGGGGCAGTACCTGGCTATTGGATCGAATCCCTGGTGGCCTTCTTTGTATCGTTGGTGATCCTTTACACGGCATACGAGGTTGTCTCCAGGGTGATGGTAGGCCCACTGGCGCCCATACGGAACGTATGGATAGCGGTGGTCGGTATAACCGCTTGTATAGCTATTGCGTACTTAATCTCACGCTTCAAGATCATGGTTGGCCGTGAAACCGACTCACCCGCCCTCGTTGCCGATGGGTATCACAGCCGCATGGACATGTTCACCTCCATCGCTGTGGTGCTCTCCATTATGGGCCAGTGGATCGGTATCCCCCTTGACCGAGTGGTGGCGGTATTGATTGCCGTGATGATCGCTATTACCGGCGTCAACCTCTTCATCTCCTCCTTCGTGGGCTTCTTCCGCAAATCCCATGTTGATGTCAGGGGGGCCTGGCAAATAGTGTTTTCTATCTTAGATTGGGCAATTGGTATCGTATCTGAGCACCTCTTCAGGAGAAGGGTCTCACTGCCGGAGATTGACTTTAGCCGGCTACACCCGAGGGTATGGTTCTCACGGCGCGTAGCAATTGGGCTTGCAATACTGCTGGTGATAATCTACCTGCGCTCTGGCGTAACAACCGTGAAGCCGGATGAGACAGGGGTGCGGTTCCGCTTTGGTGCTATTGTTGACAAACAGCTGGAGCCTGGCCTGCACCTCGCCCTGCCGTGGCCCTTTGAGAAGATCGTGAAGGTGAATGCCAAACGCGTATACCGGGTAGAGGTGGGCTTCCGTACCGATCCAGCTCTAGTGCTCAGCGATTCACTGTTGATCTGGGAGACAAAGCACCTGGTCAAGGGCTACACCAAGATGTTTGATGAGGCAGTGGCCTTTCTGGGGGATGAGAACCTCGTTGATGCAAGCATGGTGGTTCACTACCGGCCCCTGGATGCGGTGGTGCATCTGTTCAAGGTGAACCAGATCCACGAGGTCATCCGGGGACTGGCCGAATCATTTATGAAAGAGGCATTGGCCTCGGAAGGCTCCAGGCTGCTCATGACTGACGACCGGGCGCACGTGCTCACTCGGATGAAGGAGATGCTCAGCACGGAGGTTGACAGGCTGGGGCTTGGTGTTGAGGTGGTGGCTGTATTCTGCCATGACCTCCATCCCCCGCTTGATGCGGTCTCCGCGTACCGCGATGTCTTCTCCGCCCGGGAGGACCATGCCAGGTACATCAACGAGGCTGAGTCCTACCGGAACCAGGAACTCCCGAGGGCGCGGGCGGAAAGCGAAAAGCAGCGTGCCGATGCGGCTGCCTACGAAATGGAGAAGAAGGTGAAGGCGGAAGGTGATGCACAGAAGTTCCTGGTGACCGCCGACGCCTATCAGGAGGCGCCGGATGTGACCGGATACCGACTCTTCGTGGAGACCGTCGAGCAGAGCCTCGCCGGTAAGCAAAAGTATATCGCCAACCCACGGGCCAACCTGGGAGGTTACCGGCTCTGGTTGTTTACACCAGGTGCTTCCGCAGGGGGGTTCTGAGAAACGGGAGGATGAAGGAATGGGAAGGACCGTGGTAATTGTGGGCATCGTGGTTGTCGCTGTCTATGTGTTGATAACCGCTTTTGTGGCCGTGGATGTTACTGAGAGTGTGATAATCACCCGATTCGGCAGACCTGTCCGGGTGGTCACCGAGCCCGGTCTTGTAGTCAAGTGGCCTGATCCTGTGGAGACGGTCATTCGCCTGGATAAACGTCTCAGGCCCCTCGATTCCTACATCGGTGAATACCTGACGCAGGATAAGAAGAATCTCGTGCTCAGCAGCTTCATCTTGTGGCGGATGGTTGACCCGATGAAGTTCATCCAGACCGTAAAAGACACCGATGCGGCTGAGCGGCGGCTCTCAGACCTGGTGAGCTCAGAGCTGGGTGTGGCAATCGGGGTCTACCCAATCTCCTCCTTCTTAACGACTGGGGAGGGTGGTAGTGGGATCCCGGAGATCTCCGAGAAGGTAACCATATCCTCCCGGGAGCACGCCCTCAAGGAGTTTGGGATCGAGGTCATTGATGTCCGCCTGCGGCGTTTGACCTTCCCGGAGCAGAACCTACGCTCCGTCTACGCACGGATGCGGGCTGAGCGAGAACGGATGGCCAAGAAGTACAGGGCCGAGGGCGAGGAGGGGGCAGCCAGGATCAAGGCCCAAACAAATAAGGAGATTCGGGAGATACTCGCCAACGCCTACCGTGAGGCCCAGGTGACCAAGGGCAAGGGAGATGCGGAGTCCATCCGGATCTATGCTGAGGCATTTGAGAAGGATCCGAAATTCTACAAATTGACAAGGACCTTGGAGGCCTACCGCAAGTTTCTGGACGAGAAGACCACGCTGATCCTCTCAGCTGACTCACCCCTGTTTCGGTATCTGGAATGTCCGCCTGAGGAGCGCTGAGATGGCAAATGGAGAGATGAAGAGCGATTTAAGTCGCGTGTTCCACCATGCGAGAGCAGTGGCGAGATCGCTCATCGTCCTGCTTATCGTGCTCTACCTTGCCAGTGGATTCTACTCGGTCAAACCGGAGCAGAGAGGGGTGGTCAAGCGCTTCGGAAGAGTGCTAACAGATGACGTGCTTCCGGGGATACACTACCACCTCCCCTGGCCGGTTGAGTCAGTTGTGCGGCTCCGTACCACCGAGATCCGCTCCATGACCGTCAGCTTCGAGGAGACAAGGGCCCCTGAAGGGGAAAAAGCCCCTGAGATCCCCGAAGTGCCGCAGAGCGCCCCACTGTTGACAGGGGATGAAAACCTGATACTTGCCACACTGCTTATCCAGTACACGATTACCGGGCCGAAAAGCTATCTCTACAATACCGCTGATGCCGACGGGCTCCTGAAGCGAATCGTCCAGGACGCGATCATCAGTCGGGCTGCTGGCACAGGCGTGGATGAGCTGCTCACCATCGGGAGGCTCAAGGTCCAGACAAAACTGAAGGAAGAAATCCTGGCAACAACAGAGGCCTACGACCTGGGCATTCGAATAGCCTCAGTGCAGATCCAGAGTATCGGGCCCCCGAGCGAGGTTGCCGAGGCCTTCAGGGACGTCACCTCTGCGCGTGAGGACAAGCAAAAGCTCGTCCAGCAGGGTCGGGGCGATCGCAGCCGGCGCCTACCCAGAGCCCGCTCCGACGCAAACGATATGACGAGCAAGGCAGAGGCTTACGCGAACGAGGTGGTGGAGAGGGCCAAAGGTGACGCGCAACGCTTCAGTGCTGCCTGGGAGGAATACCAGAAGGCCCGGACAGTCACCGCATATCGTCTTTACCTGGAGGCCCTGGAGGAGATCATGCCAAAGGTCCGCAAGATATTCTCCAACCCCGAGGCCGAACGCTATATCCCACCCCCAATCACCCATATGGCGCCGGAGCTATCCCCCCCGGTGCGGTCCCGCCAGGAGAAAGAAGCCGAACTACCATCCCCCACCGGAACTGAAGCACCTACGGGAAACACCCAGTAAAAACAGTTATTTCTCCTTTTCAGCTCTTTACTCTTTAAGGGAAACACTATTGGATTCAAAAAGGATCGCCTTCATTGTTAATCCCAATGCAGCAAGGGGGTCTACCGGCAGGGAATGGCGCCAAATCAAGGCCCTAGCTAGGGAACGGCTGGGGCCATTTCAGGCCATGCTCACAGCTGGCCCGGGAGATGCCATCAGGCTTACCCGCCTGGCCCTCCGCAAACGGGCAGAGGTGGTTGTCTGTGTGGGAGGAGATGGAACGCTGAATGAGGTCCTAAATGGTCTCATGGGAGAAGTTGCTCCCATTCGACCCGGGGCCATGCTCGGTTTCATCCCCCGCGGTACGGGGTGTGATTTCATAAAGACCGTACCCATACCCAGGGATCTGAACAGGGCCTTGGATCTGATCGCCGGCTTCCATGCACGGCCTGTTGATCTCGGCCGGCTTCAATACAGGGACCACCATGGTCGAACCTCCCAGAGATACTTCCATAACGTAACGAGCTTTGGCCTGGGGGGTGAAGTGGATGAACGAGTCAACCGGAGCACCAAGGTGTTCGGCGGCTTTATCTCGTTCATCTGTGCGACACTCCTCTCCATCCTCATCTATAGTAAGAAGCCAATACACCTCAAGGTGGACAATACCTTTGACCAGACGGTCATGACCTGGAATGTGATTGTTGCCAATGGGCAGTATCATGGCGGCGGCATGTGGGTTGCCCCCGGCGCAGTTGTGGATGACGGAAGGTTTCACGTGACTGTTGTTGGGGATCTTAGCCTGCCAGAGGTCTTCTTAAACCTCCCGAACCTGTATAATGGGAAGATTGGCCAGGTCGAAAAGGTAATCACACTTGTCGGCAAGAGGGTGGAGGCCTGTTCGAAGCAGCGTGTCCTTTTGGACGTGGATGGGGAGCAGCCCGGTCAACTGCCCGTCGTCATTGACATCGTGCCAAGGGCATTGCCCCTCATTGCACCACAATAGATCTCCAGCGCCATAGCCAGGATTCCGCCTCCCTTACCCGCTCCGAGAGTCTGCCTTTGTCATACCCAGATTGGTCAGGTAGATACCCACGAGCACGAGGACTCCCCCCGGAAGAACAAACCAGCTTGGGACCTCGTAAAGGACCCACCAGGCAAGGAGGGAAGCCAGTATGGGCTCGCCGAGGAGGGTCACAGAAACGAGAGAGGCCGTGACATGGGCCAAGGAGTAGTTATAGAGAGTATGCCCTCCGATCGTGCATACCACTGCAAGGGCGAGGAATATGACCCAGTCCTGGCTGGAGTATCCGATGAGCGGCGTGGCAGACACCATCGTAATGGAGAGCAGGACCAGGGCGCTTATACCGTAGACTGGCACCACATAGACGAGGGTGGAAAGGCTTTTCCGTAGGCGTCTGCCTGCGAGAAGGTAGGCGGCAAATGCCACCATGCCGAGGAGGGCCAGCAGGTCCCCTATGAGTTCCTGCCCCACCCCCGTCTTCCAGTCACCGGCTGTTATCATTGCTATGCCACCAAGGGCGGTACCCGTTCCCACCCACTGGAGAGATCCCATGCGCTCCCCGAGGAGGCGCACGGACAATATCCCAACGAGGAGGGGATGAGCGGTAACCAGCAGCACGGAGTTGGCTACCGAGACATGCTTAAGGGACTCTATCCAGAACCAGAAGTGAAAGGCAAGGGCGATACCTGCTGCCACCATCTCGAAGACCTCACGGCGCGAAACCCTTGAGAGGGCCCCCCGACCATAGGTGAGGAAGAAGGGCAAGAGCAGAAGGGTGGCAAATGCCTTCCTGTAGAAGGCTATGATGATCGATGGAGCCCCTGAGAACTTTATAAATATCGCAGCAAAGGAGACGCCAATGGTGGCGGCAATCAAAGCGATACGTGGGTCCAGTGCCGAGGTCTTTGTCCCTGTCACCTTCTTTCCCTCCGCCATGCCACTGTCTTTGAAAGGGAAAAGGTACTGCTTCATATGGCTACGTTGACGGGTGTGATATCCAGGGCCTTTTTCAGATCTTCTGGAGACATCCCTGCCAAGAGCCCCTTCCTTCCTGCATTGATGTAAATCTCAGGGAGGTCCAGGATGGATGCCTCAACAATCACCCTCAGGGGCCTCCTCGTCCCGAAAGGCGAGATCCCACCCACAAAATACCCCGTATACTTGTGAGCCAGATGAGGTTCACAGGGTCTCACGGTCTTGACTCCCAGGGCCCGTGCGAGGGCCTTTGTGGAGACCTGTTTATCTCCATGCATAAGCACCAACAAAGGGCCGTCCCTGTCGTCTTCCATCACCAGTGTCTTTATAATGAGGTGTTCATTCACATTCAACTCTCTAGCTGCCACTGCGGTTCCACCCCGGTTCTCATACTGGTAAGGGTGCAGGGAAAACGCGACGCCATGTTGTTTCAGCAACCGTATCCCCTGGGTTGTCCAAGATCTTTCCTTGGCCATGGAGCCTCTCCCTAGATCTCTCTAAGGATATGGATACCCGTGTTTAAGCCACTCCCCCCTGAGTTCAGCAAACCTTCCGTCTGTTATGGCGGAGCGAATCCGGTGCATCAATGATTCCAGAAAGTACAGATTGTGAATAGTCGCAAGCCGCATGCCCAATACTTCCTTGGCCGTAAATAGATGTCTTAGATACGCCCGAGAGTAATAGCGACAGGTATAGCAATCGCATCCTTCATCAATAGGGCGAGGATCATCTTTAAACTGGGCATTGAGGATATGTATCCTGAAGCGATCTTCCTTTTCGGCAAAAAACGTCCCAGTGCGGGCCATCCTCGTGGGTAAAACGCAATCGAAGAGATCCATCCCCCGCGTGACCACCTCAAATATATCTTCTATCTCTCCGATGCCGAGAAGATGCCGGGGTTTATTCTCTTGCAGAAAGGGTATGGTCCACTCCAAGACCTCGTGCATCTCATTCTTAGACCTCCCGAGAGACCCTCCGATGGCATAGCCATCAAAATCGTGGCTGGCAATGAACCGAGAGCTTTCCTCCCTCAGATCTCGGTAGGCCCCACCCTGAACGATTCCCAAGATCGCCTGAGTGCCTTCAGAAGTAAGCTGGAATACCTCAAGTGCGCGAAGGGACCAGCGGTGAGTCCTCTCCATGGCCGCCTTGGTATAATAATAATCGTGGTACGGCGAAGTGCACTCATCCAGCACAAGGATAATATCCGCGCCGAGTTTTCGCTCTATCTCTATTACCTGCTCAGGCCTGAACCGATGTGTCGTGCCATTCAGATATGATATAAATTCAACACCATCCTCATCGACTCTCACCAATGACCTTCCCCTTTTGGAGCTGAAATGCCTACCACTGTCTTTTTCCTCGGGGAAGATCGGCGCGATTTTGCCCACCTCATGTTCTTTGGCAGCACCGAGGCTAAAAATCTGAAAGCCGCCAGAGTCCGTCATCAGTGGGCCTTCCCAACCAATGAACCTATGGAGCCCTCCCATCCCCTCTACGAGATCTTCGCCCGGTTGGAGGTGGAGATGGTAGGAATTGATGATAATTACCTGTGTTCCAATCTCACGAAGGTCCCCCGCTGATAGAGCCCTGACCGTTCCTTGAGTACCGACAGGGACGAATGAGGGGGTCTCTATAGTTCCGTGATGGGTAACCAGCTTGCCAGCCCGTGCCTCCCCATCTCTTGCTAAAAGCTCGTATGAGAACATCAGTAGAAAACGGTCACCGTCCGATGATAGGGCCTTACCTTGAACTCTTCATCTTGGCCCATGTTCCACAGGATCCAGTCAATCTCGAACGCCCTCAATACCCTGCCCGCGAGCTCCAGCTCCTTACGGATCAGCTCAACCGCCCAGATGGTATTGGCCCTGATCTCAACCTCCTCGGGACTTCCAGCCTCAAGGGGTATCCGTTGATCCACTGCTCGGGCCAGGGCTGGCGTGTAACGCAAGATCTCAAGCTCACGGAGCGCTTGGGGTAGCTTGTAATCAGCGAAGGCGGTGAGCTTATTGATATCCTTGAAACTACCCCAGCTCTTACCCTCGAATGCCCCGTAGAGGTCCGCGGCAAATATTTGTCCCCTCTTATAGAAAGAGACCCTCTGACCCCGGTATCCCGCGACATCCCGGAACGACGACAGTTCTTCAGCTAACAGCCTGACCAGTATTACCGCGGAGTTTTTAGCGGCCTCCACCAACCTGTGGGCATCTCCACCGTACTCCTCAAGCAGAAGGAGTCCAAGCTCGTTGAGGATCCGCACACGATCCCCCAAAAGTTGCAACTCCCCTCGCCCGGAAAGGACCCGTTGCAGGTTACCTAACGAGAGCTCAGCCAAATACTCTGCCTTGGTGATGGGAATGCCCGACTCAACTGCCCGCTTTAGACAGGCCGCCAGGGCCCAATAGCCGGAAAGCCTCCTCGATTGGTATTCGATCTCCCACGTATTCATTCCCGATGCTGGCCAGAAGCAAAAGTTGAGGCTGTCCAAGACCAGTAGATAGGAGACCGTATCATGGCCACCATCAAAGAAGTGGTAAAGATTATTCCATGAAGGCACCTCAATTCCATCCTCAAGCAATCTTCTTGAGAAGCTGACTATAGCCTCCCTGCTGATACACACATGGCTGCTCACCTCTGCCACTTTCTGGACTGTATCAAGGACTTCCTCCATAATTTCAAAACGACAAGTATTCCTCTATGTTGTGTAAAATTGTCAGAAATTGTAATATATCATCTATTGGGGACAAAACTACCAGATTATACCAATTTTTGTAAACCCTGACGGAAACTTGGAATAAGGCGAGGCTTCCCTCTTGACAGGGTATACAGCGATCCTGATTTAACCACTAGTTTTAAACAATTAGAGTTACATATTGGCCGGATCTTGTCTGCGAACTTCAGGGGATTACATGCTCGAACGTTACTGTGGCATAGATTAGCTTTTTATAGACTTCTCCTTGAATCCTGCAAGCCCGATTAGTCACCATTCTAAAAGAAGCGTTACAGTAGGCTCAGGGATGGGGGATCGACTAGCAAAGGAGATGTAGAACTTAATGTCTCGAAAATCTGAATTAATTTATGTCTCTATCGATCAATAACGCCTTGGGTGAATTCGTTTGCAATACAGCATTAAACGATCATCTGGTTCTGGGAGGGCCAAACTTGGTTCTGGCTTTTCTATGTCTCTCAAACTTCTCTATCAATTCATCAAATTTCTTTTGTTGATCGGGGCTCAGTGTCTTTCTCATCTGAGAAGATCCCTGATCAATAATTTTTCCTATTTCCGAATGGGTTTTTCGGAAGTGATCCTCTAATTTATCTCCCACCTGGTCAATTAGCCTTTTAAACTCATTCTTCTGATTTTCTGTCAAATCCAGCTCTTGCGAGAATCTTTTCAACAAAAAGGCCCTTACTGCCGAAGGATCCCTCTTGTAGGGGACAAAGTGATGTTTAAAATATAACCCTGTCCCCAATGAACCAACCAACACGCCAAGGACGAACACAAGTACTACACCAACTAACAATCTCCATTTTCTCATATTGTCACCTTAAACCCCGAAGAGTTGTACTAAACTTAACTCTTCCATATCATTAATAAATGATGTGAACACTTCGTATTGCGGGGTGAAATCAAACTTTAATAAAAGGGTCACTAATATGAGTACTAAAAAACAAGTAGCAGGGGTAAGTCGCCAGAGGAATTGTTCGAAGAGCATTAAATAGTTCGGTGTGGATTCTAGCGGCCCGAGCCTTCTGATCCGATGCATCACGTTCAGGCGCCATTGCTCGCCCACTTCTAAGTTTTCTTTTTCATGATAAGCTTGACGGAGTATTTTTTTGAGTACCCTAAGCTCATGTTGAAGGGATCTCATATGCTCCTCCCTTTAAGTTGAAATTAGTTCTGTGAGTAGTCTTTCAAGTTTTTTTCGAGACCTGTGGGATCGGACCTTTACGTTCGCAACGCTCCATCCCAGAAGCTCCGCAGTCTCTTTCACCGAGAGTCCCTCAAGGTACACCAGCTCCAGAACCATCCTGTCCTCGGCGGACAATCTATCCAGTGCCCAGTCCAGCAGCTCCCTGGCCTCTTTCTCCTGACCTATTTCATAAAATGACTGATCGGATTGGTTAGACAGCGTCTTTTCCAGCCAGCCCCGGTGGCTATCGCTGAGATCGCTCATCGGGAATTCCCTGGACCGATACTGATTTCTCCAGAAATCGTAGCAGGTCCTCACCGCAATGGCAGAGAGCCATTGCTTGAAACTGCCTGCTTCCCTAAAATTCGGTAAAGCTTGATACGCCCTCACAAACACCTCTTGAGCCATCTCCTCCACTTCGTTGTAGGGTACATGCTTTTTGACGATTCGTAACAGATGATCCTGGTATTTTTTGAGCAGATGCTCAAAGGAGTTTACGTCTCCATCGATGATACGACGAATAATATCCTCGTCACTCGGCCTGGTTGGGTGGTTTGGCATCTTCATGTGTCAGGCTGTGCTCTCTTCTAAGCGTATGAAATAACGTAGCAATCATGCACAACTTATCCTGATAGTGCGCTGCAGGTCAACAGGGAAGAGGGTTCGCCTGACCTTATTGATGCATTCTATTACCCGTGAACTTGAAACCGTCTAATACGTGCCCCCCTATGTCGATTCGAGATCATCTCTTATTAGGTTTTAGTCGCAGTTCAGTGCAATAAAGTTACAAAAAAGTCCTCTCAAATCTTTTCTTGTAACCATTTATAAACGCTGTACGACTTAACAAACACGGGCAATCGAATCGCCATCTCAAATAATGGATCTAGAATGCGGCTTTAATCGCAGTTTGAGCTCCTTACCGATCTGGTTACTGAATGGATTCATTCGGGTTTTGATATGGTTTTCGGTGGTCCATCTGGATTTCCAAATGCGTAGAACCATGAGCGAATAATGAACGTTACGAACAAGACAAATGCTATTCTACTTCTGGCGTTGCTCCCTGGCGTGCTCGCGACCCTGCTCCTTACCGGATGCGCGGCGGTCGGCCCGAATTATGTCCCTCCCGAAACCAAAGCGCCATCTTCCTGGCACAGCAAGCTGGAGAGTGGACTGATCGCCAAGGAGACTGACCCCCAAACCCTGGCAAACTGGTGGAACACGCTCAAAAACCAGGAACTCTCCAGCCTGATCGCGCGGGCGGTGAAGGGAAACCTCGATATTAAAGAGGCCCGTGCCCGGATCCGCGAGGCGCGCGCCCGGAGCAGCATAGCCAGGGCCGATCTCTTCCCGACCCTCGAGGCTACCGGTTCTGCCACGTTAAGCCGCAGCAGCGAAGACACGGGCACCGGAGAGACCCGTGACTTTTACGCGGCAGGCTTTGATGCCGGTTGGGAGCTGGATCTGTTCGGCGGGGCTCAGCGCTCCGTGGAGGCTGCCGATGCCGATCTGGATGCCATCCAGGAGAACCTGCACGACGTGCTGGTATCCCTGACCGCCGAGGTGGCCTTGAACTATATTGAAGTACGTACCTATCAGAAAAGACTGGCCGTGACGGTGGCGAACTCGGAGATCCAGCAGGAAACCTACCGGTTGATACAATCACGGTATCAGGCCGGCTTAGATGACGAGTTGGCCGTGCAGCAGGCCCGCTCAAACCTGGAGAGCACCCGTTCGCAGATACCGACCCTGCGCACCGCGCTGGAGGAGGCCATGAACCGCATCGCGGTGCTGCTGGGCGAGCAGCCGGGCGCTCTCCATGAGGAACTAGAAGAGTACCTCCCTATACCGCTGGTCCCGCTGGAGGTGGGCGTGGGTGTGCCGGCCGATGTCCTTCGACGCCGGCCCGACGTACGGAAGGCCGAGCGCGAGCTTGCGGCCCAGACCGCTCGTATCGGTGTTGCCACCGCGGAACTCTACCCCAAGTTCACGCTCAACGGCTCAATTGGGCTTGAAGCCCTGTCCTGGGACAATCTCATCGCGGCCGGCAGCCGCAGCTTCAGCATCGGCCCTCGCATCACCTGGCCAGTCTTCAATGCTGGCTCCATCCGAGCCAACATCGAGGTCCAATCGGCCATTCAGGAACAGACCATGATCCAGTACGAATCAACGGTCCTGAGCGCCCTGGAAGAGGTGGAGAGTGCCCTCGCGGCGTATGTTGAGGAGCAGATTCGCAGGACGTCATTGGAGGAGGCGGTCGATGCGGCCAAACAGGCCCTGGAACTGGCCCAGTATAAATACCAGACAGGCCTGATCGATTTCATCACCGTGCTCGATGCGCAGCGTTCCCTGCTGACCTATGAGGACCAATTGGTCCAGAGCACTGGCAGCATCACCTCCAACCTGGTGCGCCTGTACAAGGCGCTGGGCGGCGGCTGGACCAGCCTGGCCCCTGACAAGGAATATGGATTGCGAAGTTGAGGACAGGTCAATGAACACACACCCTCAAACCAATATTGCCCAGACACTGGGCATCGATAAGTCCTCGGGGAAACGTAAATACCTGAAACGCCTGCTCGGCTGGGGTTTGCTATTACTGGTGGCAGCGATTGCCATGAGCCTCTTGTTCACGCGGAACAAGGCTGAGACCGTGCAATTCAAGACCCAGCCCGCGTCTCGGGGAGACATCACCATGAAGGTGAGCGCCACCGGCAACCTCGAACCCACCAACCAAGTGGATGTGGGCAGTGAATTGTCCGGGATCATCGAGACCGTGGAGGTGGACCACAATGATCAGGTGAAGGTGAACCAGGTGCTGGCGAGGCTTGACACTGATAAACTTGAGGCCCAGGTGCTCCAGTCAAAGGCTGCTCTGGAATCGGCCAGGGCACAGGTCTTGCAGGCACAGGCCACCCTTAAGGAAACCATGCTTGAGCTCCAGCGACTGAAAAAGGCCTATGAGTTGAGCGGCGGCAAGGTCCCCTCACAATACGACCTGGATGCAGCCGAGGCGGCACTTGCGCGCGCGCAGGCCGATGAGGCCAGCGCCAAGGCCCAGGTGGCCAAGGCCCAGGCTACGCTGAAAGCCGAAGAAACTGACCTTGCAAAGACGGTGATCCGCTCGCCCATCAACGGTCTTGTCCTCTCGCGCAACGTAGAGCCTGGCCAGACCGTGGCCGCTTCCCTTCAAGCACCGGTCCTGTTCACCCTTGCAGAGGACCTGACGCAGATGGAGCTCCACGTGGACGTGGACGAGGCCGATGTAGGTCGAGTGAGAGAGGGGCAGGAGGCCACCTTCACCGTGGATGCCTACCCCGAGGAGACATTCCTGGCCCGGATCACCCAGGTCCGGTACAGTTCCCAAAACACGGACGGGGTCGTTACCTACGAGACCGTGCTCAAGGTTGATAACTCCAACCTGCTGCTTCGGCCCGGCATGACGGCCACGGCAGAGATCACGGTCCAGAAGGTTGCAGACGCTATCCTGGTGCCCAATGCCGCCCTGCGGTTCACCCCACCTGTGAGAAACGATGTCAAGAAGGAGAAACGGCCCGATGGCGGCACCGTGATGGGTAAACTCATGCCACGTCCTCCACGGCGCCAAAAAACGTCCTTAAACAAACGCCCAAACACAGCAGATACTACCACAAATCGGCGTGTCTGGACCATCAATGACGGACACCTTGTGCCCATTCCGGTCAAAACCGGGGCGACCGACGGCATCATGACCGAGATACTCGAAGGAGACATAGCGCCAGGTATGGAGCTGGTGGTCGCCGTAGTGAGCGAACACAGATGAATACAGAAAGCGGAAAACATCACCTCATTGAACTTGCACGCATCGCCAAGACATACGGTATGGGCGCATACGCCATGCACGCCCTGCGGGGAATCGATCTCCACATCGATAAGGGGGAGTTCGTGGCCGTGATGGGGCCGAGCGGATCGGGCAAGTCCACCTGCCTGAACATCCTGGGCTGCCTGGATACCCCGACCTCCGGGGCCTATCTCTTCGAAGGGGAGGATGTGGGAAAGCTGTCCCGTGATCAACGCGCGCTCCTGCGCCGCCACTTCCTGGGATTTGTATTCCAGGGTTTCAACTTGCTCAACCGTACTTCCGCCCTGGAAAACGTGGAATTGCCCCTGATCTATCGCAGCGCCTCAGCCCATAAGCGCCACAGGCGCGGCCGCGAGGCACTGGAAGCGGTAGGGCTCACCGGATGGGAATCACATACCCCGAGCGAGCTTTCCGGCGGGCAGCAGCAGCGGGTGGCCATCGCCCGGGCCATGGTCACCAATCCAGAAGTGCTCTTGGCGGACGAGCCCACCGGAAACCTGGATTCCACCTGTAGCCGTGAGATCATGGAGCTGCTCTGCGCCTTCAACAAGGAGCGCGGCATCACCATCGTCATGGTGACCCATGACCTTGAGATGGCCCGCTACGCACAACGAACCATCCGCTTCCTTGACGGTCTCATCGACTCCGAGGAACCCAACGGAGGCAAACGATCATGATATGCCAAACCATTCTACTGGCGCTGAGGGCCATTCGCCGCAACGTGCTTCGTTCATCTCTCACCATCCTCGGCATCGTGATCGGCGTGGCGGCCGTGATCACCATGGTCACCCTGGGGGACGGGGCAACCGCGCAGGTAACCGCCGATATTTCTAGACTCGGAAGTAACATGCTCCAGGTCAGACCTGGCCAGGGTTTTCGCGGTCCCGGTGGCACGCGATCCACGGCCGACATGTTCGAGGTGGATGATGCCGAAGCCATAAGCCGCGAGATCTTCGGGCTGGAAGCCGTGGCGCCCACGGCATCCCGGAGCCAACAGGCCATCTACGGAAACAAAAACTGGTCCACCTCTGTCATGGGCACCACCAACGCCTATTTACAGGTGCGGGACTGGGGCCTGGAGAGCGGACGCCAGTTCACCGAGGGAGAATTACGTTCCGGCAGAACCGTCTGCATCCTCGGCTCAACCGTGCGCGACGAGCTCTTCGGCGATCAGGACCCCCTGGGTGCCACCATCCGTTTAAAGAAGCTATCCTGCCAGGTAATAGGGGTTCTCGAATCCAAAGGCCAGACGGGCTTCGGCCATGACCAGGACGATATCGTGATGGTTCCCCTGCGCACGCTTCAGCGGAGGATTGCGGGCAATACCGACGTGGACGCTATCTATGTGTCGGCCCATGAGGGCATCTCCACAAACGCTGTCAAGGAGGACATCGAAGCTGTGATGCGCGAACGGCGCCGCACTGCTCCAGGTGAGGATGACAACTTCCATGTACGCGATATGCAGGAGATCGTGAGCACACTGACCAGCACCACGCGCGTGCTCACCGGACTGCTGGGAGCGGTGGCAGCGGTGAGCCTGCTGGTGGGCGGTATCGGCATCATGAATATTATGCTGGTCTCGGTTACCGAGCGTACCCGTGAAATCGGCACCCGCCTGGCCATCGGCGCCCTGGAGCGGGAGGTGCTGATGCAGTTTCTGATCGAGGCTGTGGTCCTGTCGTCCTTCGGCGGGCTTTTCGGTATCATCCTGGGCCTCCTTGCCGCAGCAGCCGGCGCGCACGTCCTAGGGATGCCCTTTGTGCTCAACCCGGGAATCGTGGCCATTGCAGTCGTGTTTTCCGCCGCAGTGGGCGTGATCTTCGGTTATTTCCCGGCCCGCAAGGCTGCACGAATGGACCCAATCGACGCGCTGCGCCATGAGTAATTATGCTCGCTTTAAATACCTTTTAAGGCCAGAGACCCAACCGATAATAGGCCCCACCGTGATTCACCAGATGATTCTTTCCACACGAGCACCAGAGGGAACGAGCAGCATGGTGGATCAGGGCAAGATCGTTGGTGGAAAAGAGGCCTCGTAATCATTTAAGTTCCTCGAGAATGGCAAGGTTCTGATTCAATCTCTTCAACTTGCCACCAAGGAGCTCTGCCCTTTCCTTGACATTCTCTACTATGTGGGGAGGAGCCTGACTCAGGAAGTCCTTGTTTGCCAGTTTCCTCCGAGATAGATCCATTTCCCGTTCTATCTTTCTTATCTCCTTACATATCCTGTTTCTCTCATCTCCGTAATTGATCAGTCCCTTAAGCAGGACATGCACTTGGATATCGCCAAAAACGTAGGTAGCAGAGGAGTCGGGTTTTTCAATGCCAGAGACCATCTCGATAGATTCTGCCTTTGCCAGGCTGGTAATATAATGGAGATTATCTTTAAGGATCTCCCTTTCCCTTGACCCCTTTACATCGATGACGACCCTTACGTCCCTTCTCGGAGGGATGTTCATCTCTCCCCTGATGTTCCTAATACCCCCTATCACCCCTTTAAGGAGATCAGTCTCCTCGATCGATTCATCATCATGGATGAATTCGCTACGTTGAGGAAAATGGGCTACCATGATGCTTCCCTCTGTATGGGGGAGCCTTTGCCAGATCTCTTCGGTGATAAAGGGGACAAATGGGTGGAGAAGCCTCACCACTCCACTCAACACGATCTGCAGCCCGGACTGGGCCACCTCCCTCCTCATTTGATCCTTGCTATAGAGCTCCAGCTTTGCCATTTCCAGATACCAGTCACAGAATTCATGCCAGACGAATTGATAGCAGGTACTGGCTGCATCATTAAACCTGTAGCCGCCTATATGGCTGGTCACCTCCTCTGCAACTTCCCCTATCCTGGTCATGATCCAACGGTCAGCCAGGGTAAGACTGTAGCTCTCTATAGATGGTGATTTACAGTCTTTCAGGTTCATCAGGCAAAACCTGGCAGCATTCCATATCTTATTAATAAAGTTCTTGTATCCCGCTATCCTTTCTTCCGAGAGCCTAATGTCTCTTCCCTGGATAGCCAGCACCGCAAGGGTAAATCTAAAGGCATCAGTACCGAACCTGTCTAAGACCTCTAGGGGGTCGATTATGTTTCCCCTGCTCTTGCTCATCTTCTGGCCCCGCTCATCCTTGACAAGGGCATGAATATAAACGTCTCGAAAGGGGACATCTCCAAGGAAGTGGATACCCATCATCATCATCCTTGCCACCCAGAAAAAAAGGATATCAAAGGCAGTTACGAGTACCGAGGTGGGATAGAAGGTCTTCAGTTCATCAGTGGAATCTGGCCAACCCAGTGTGGAAAATGGCCACAGAGCTGAACTGAACCAGGTATCCAGCACATCCTGCTCCTGGCGGAGGCCGTTACTCTTGCAGCAAGGGCACACCCTGGGCTCCTCCTTGGCCACTATTACCTCTCCACACTCCTGACAGTACCACGCGGGTATCCTATGGCCCCACCATATCTGCCTCGATATACACCAATCTTTAATATTGTTCATCCATTCGTAATAGACTCCTTCCCAATTCGAGGGCACTATCCTTGTTTCACCGTTCTGAACTGCAGCGATGGCCTTTTCGGCGAGAGGACCGACTCTGACAAACCACTGCTTGGAGAGAAGGGGTTCGATCATGGTCTTACAACGGTAACAGTGTCCCACGGCATGACGGTAAGGCTCGATCTTCTCTAGCAAGCCGGCCTTCTTCAGATCATCCAGAATCCTTTCCCGGCACTCAAACCTGTCCATGCCCTGGTATGGGCCGGCCTGATCATTCATGTGACCGTCTTCATTGATTACCTTTATTCGTTCAAGCTGATGTGTGTTCCCAATTTCAAAATCATTGGGATCGTGGGCGGGAGTAATTTTCAGGGCGCCGGTACCGAATTCCTTATCCACATATTTGTCAAAGATGACCGGTATAGGCCTATCGAGTACCGGCAAAAGCACATAAGATCCCGAGAGGTCTCTATAACGTTCATCCTCCGGGTTCGCAGCCACTGCTGTATCACCCAGAAGCGTTTCCGGTCTCGTAGTGGCCACCGTCAAGTAGCCGTGTCGGTTTTCAAACGGGTAACGGATATAGTAGAGGTGGCTATCCATTTCTTCATGCTCTACCTCAAGGTCAGCAAGTGCTGTGTCGCACCTGGGGCACCAGTTAATGATATAATCACCCCGGTAAATCAACTTTTCATCATAGAGACGCACAAAGACTTCCCTTACGGCCCTGGAAAGGCCCTCATCCATGGTAAACCTCTCTCGACTCCAGTCACAGGAACTTCCCAGCCTTTTCAGCTGGGTGATAATCATGCCACCGAATTTTTTCCGCCACTCCCAGACCAATTCAATAAATCGTTCCCGACCAATCTGGTGACGATCAGTTCCCCTCGAGGAAAGGTCTTTTTCCACCACATTCTGGGTCGCTATACCCGCATGGTCCGTGCCGGGTTGCCACAGGACACTATACCCTTTCATCCTTTTGTATCTACACAGAATATCCTGGAGGGTATTATTGAGGGCATGGCCCATGTGCAGGCTTCCAGTTATATTTGGCGGGGGAATGACGATAGAAAAGGGGGATTTATCCGATTTGGTACTCGGCTTAAAGAGATCATTTTTCTCCCAATAATCATACCACTTCGGCTCCACCTCCTTAGGTTCGTAAGTCTTGGCCAAGGCATTATTTTCCATGAAATTCCACTCCCTCAATACAATCTCCCAACCTTACCCGATGACAAATGGACACAAAAATAATCAAATGGGCACAATGACATCTTGAACGGTCCCTTGCAGTGAGTGCCCTTGTGCCCATTTATCTTATACAGAGATAATATATTAATCCTCAGGCATGATGCTCTTTTTTAGGACATCTATCTCCTCCCTGATAATCTTTTCGGCAACTTCGGGTATAACCTCTCTGGCTACCTTTTCCAGGACATCACTTACTACCTTTGCTACAACAGCCTCGATCCTTTCTTCTGAGATTGGCGGAGCCTCCTCCTTGATTGCCTTCTCTTCTTCCTCCACTTCTTCTTCAGCTGGGGGCATTTTAGGGGGTGCCTCCTTTACCCTTTCCTCTTTCTCAACGGCCTCTTCCAACAATTCTTCTTTCAGCTCCCCTGCATCCTCTTCAGAGAGTATTTCCTCGATGCCCTCATCCAGCCTGATCTCTTCATCTAAATCAAGGACGGGTTCCTCCTCCGCAGCCTCTTCTTCCTCTCCGGAGATGATTTCTTCGAGGCCCTCCAATCCCTCATCCAGCTTGATCTCTTCGTCTAAATCAAGGACGGGTTCCTCCTCCTCCGCAGGGGCCTCCTCCACCTTTTCCATACGAACAGTGTTTTCTCCAGCAGCTTCCTCTTGACCGGATGGGCGTTCGGCGCCAGGGCCCACGGCCTCAAATGATTCACTAGGCCCCTCTTTTACCTCAGCCTCTTCTGACAGAACTCCCTCCTCAACAGCCTTCACCCCTTGAGATGGGGCCGCCTCTTTTTTCACCGCTTCTTCTTCGTCCGACAAAAGCTCTTCCAAGCCCTCTATATCTTCCTCAACCGACTCGGGTGCCCGGCCTCGTTCAACTACATCAACGAGATCTATGACTTCCTCCTCTGCCTCTTCACCAAGGAGATCTTCATCAAAGTCAAAATCGAGGATATCTTCCTCCCCTTTGTCATTTCGATCTCTTGTATCGTCCTTATCCTCGGCCATGACATCTCCCTCTTTATTATTATTTGATCACGACCCTTCTTATGTAACACATATGTGCAAAAACTGTCAAGGTCTTTGAAAAATTCACTATTTCAGTCGGCTGCTGATGGCTGAACCCTGTTCATATCCTCGTCAGGTTATAGCGGGCTGTGGGGATAATACTCTCTGCAACCTCCCTCCTCAGGGCAATGGTGTTTATCGGGGTAAAGCGGATCAACTTCTTCAGACCCATTAGCCCTGTCCTGAGCTCTTCACCCTCACTCACAGCGGCAAAGACCTGTCTTGCCATCATATCCACCTGTGGAAATCTATCATTGAGATAGACCTTGGTAGCAGCAGTGTGTATTCTCGATTTCTCCTCGCCCTCCTTCTCTATCTTTTTCAGTGTCCTCAGGTAGGCACTCTCCATGGCAAAGACCTCGATGATAATATCAGCTATCAGGGCGACAATTTCCTGTTCGTTCACAAGCCTATCCATGTATCTTTGGGTCGCTGCGCCGGCTGCGAGCAGGGCTATCTTCTTTGCCATAGCCACCATTTTCCCCTCCCTCTCAAGAATTCCCTCTCCCTCCCCCATCTCTGGCCTGTAACTGATAAGTTCTCCCGCTACTTTTCTAATAGCCTCAATAAGGGGAAGCTCCCCCTTCATGGCTGACCTCATAAGCATGTCTACAATTAAGAGGCGATTAATCTCATTGGTCCCTTCCCAGATGCGGTTGATTCTCGAATCCCTATAAGCGCGCTCTGCCGGGTTGTCCTGGATATACCCATACCCACCCATAATCTGCACACCTTCATCTGCCACATAATCGAGCATCTCCGAGCTGGAGTTTTTGTTTATGGAACACTCTATCGCGTATTCTCTGAGGGCCCTGCCTGTCTTCTGGCCCGCATCCTCTTTAGATTGGTCAATCCCCTGTAAGGCAAGTGCGAGGAGACCTGCAGTGCGATAGACCATGCTCTCATTGACGTAAATCCTAATGACCATCTCGGCAATCTTATGTTTTATCAGGCCAAATTCGGAGATAGGCTTCCCGAACTGGATTCTATTCTTGGCATATTTAACACACTCGCCAATCAGAAGCTTGGCTCCCCCAACCGTACTCGGAGCCAGCTTGTATCTGCCGATATTGAGCGTATTGAGGGCTACCACATGGCCACGGCCAATCTCGCCCAGCACATTTTCTACAGGTATCTTGACATCTTGGAAGATAACGGATCGCGTAGAGGTGCCATGGATCCCCATCTTCTTCTCCTCCTGGTCAACTGAGACACCGTCCCACTTACGCTCGACAATAAAACCGGTAAACTGCGTGCCATCAACCTGGGCATAGGTGAGGAAGAGATCAGCAAAGCCCGCATTGGTGATAAACTGCTTCTGCCCGTTCAGGATGTAATATCCACCATCCTCGGATAAGACCGCGGTGGTTTCCGCACTGAGTGCATCGGACCCATGGGCAGGCTCTGTCAGGGCAAAGGCACCGATCACCTCTCCGTTGGCCAGTTTTGGGAGGTACTTCTTCTTTTGCGCCGGCGAGCCAAAAAAGACAATGGGCAGACTACCAATACCTGTCTGGACCCCATAGGCTATATCGAAGGCGGCTATTCCCTGCATGATCCGCTCTACAACCAGCACGGAGCTTATAGTATCCAATCCCGACCCCCCATACATCTCAGGGATATCCACAGAGAGGAGGCCCAGCTCGCCCGCCTTTCTTAAGAGGCCCCTCACTAATTCCGGGTTGAGCTCCTCAAGCTCCTCCTTTCTCTGCTCAAGCTCACCTACACGGAACTCCTCGGCCGATCTGCCGATGAGGCGCTGTTCGTCGGTAAAATCCTCAGGGGTAAACACTTCCTCCGGTAGCGCATCCGTAATGAGGAATTCCCCACCTTTGAAAAGCCTTTGCTTTGCCAATTTTATCACCCCGGTATCAATTAATAATCCTCTATCTCAAAGATAGCAGCAGCTCCCATGCCAAACCCGATGCACATGGTGACCAATCCCCACCGAAGCCTTCTCTCCAGCATTTCATAGACGAGCTTGGTTGTTAATTTCGCCCCCGTGCATCCCAAGGGATGACCTAACGCAATGGCGCCCCCGTTCACGTTGGTGATCTCCTCATTGATCTCCAGCTTCTTGATACAATAAATTGACTGTGCAGCAAATGCCTCGTTCAGCTCGATCAACTCTATTTGATTAACCGTCATGCCAGCCATCCGCAGCACCTTAGGGACCGCCACTGCCGGTCCCACACCCATGTATTCCGGCTCACATCCCTCAACGGCATGAAACCGAAAGGTGGCCATGGGCTTCAGGCCCAAGTCCTTGGCCTTCTCCTTGGACATGAGCACAACCCCTGCCGCTCCATCACTCGTCTGAGAAGAATTCCCTGCAGTCACCGTACCGTTCGGTTTGAAAGCCGGCTTGATATGGGCAATACTCTCCTTTGTCGTTCCCGGGCGCACACCCTCGTCGGTATCAAAGGTGACCTCTTCGAACTCAAAATGCCCGTTAGGCAGCTGCCTCTGTCTTTTGACCTTCAGGGGGACAATTTGGCTCTTGAACTGACCAGCTTCAATCGCGGCCTCGGCCTTCTGTTGACTCCTGGCCCCGAATTCATCCTGTTCTTCACGGCTGATATTGTACTTTTCCGCCACATTTTCCGCAGTGAGCCCCATCCCGGTAAATGAGCCCGGTCTTATATCCACCAACGCTGGGTTGGGATACATCATGCTCCCCCCCATAGGGATCTGGCTCATACTCTCCACACCGCCGGCAATCACCACATCTGAGAAACCACACATGATCTTCTCAGCACCAATGGCAATGGCCTGGAGCCCAGAGGAGCAAAATCTGTTTACTGTCATTCCTGGGATACGATCTGGCCAGCCCATTGACATCACCAGGACTCGACCCAGGTTCAGTCCCTGGGTGGCCTCAGGGAAGGCGCATCCAATAATCACATCATCGATGAGCATGGGGGCGAGGTCCCCTGCCCTTTTCAGCAAATCAGTCAACACAGCACATCCCATCTGCTCCGGGCGAGTGTCCTTCAGTGTTCCACGGGGTGCCTTTCCGACTGCTGTCCTACAGGCGGCAACAATCACGGCCTCTCTCATCCCATGTTCCTCCCTGCTGCTCTTTCTAGTGGTTGTTGAGTCTCATGTGAACTCAATAGATCCTAGTTCCTCAGGGGTTTACCTGTGGTCAGCGTGTGCTGAATCCTTGCCTGGGTCTTTGGATGGCCACAGAGGCTCAAAAAGGCCTCCCTTTCCAGATCCAGGAGGTACTCCTCACTTACCTTGGTATCAGCGACTACATTCCCGCCGCACAGGACATATCCAACCTTCGTTGCCACAGTCACGTCATGATCGGTAGCGTAGCCTTGCTCGTGCAATGCCCAGAGGGCTAGCTTTATCATGGCAAAGGTACTTTCGCCTGCAACGCGGATCTCCTCCAGAGCCCTGGGCGGTGTATAACCCTCCATGTTCATAGCCAGAACCGTCTTCCTGGCATCCTCTATCAGAAGATCACGGTTAACGGTCATCTTATCCGTCGGCCTCAGGTAGCCAAGCTTCACTGCCTCCGGACCGGATGTCGACACCTTTGCCAGGGCAATGGTCTCAAAGGCCCTCGCCACATAGGGCATTAGCTCGATCTGCTTTGGGTAAATTCCGCCTTTCTGAACCTCAAACAGATGTTCCGTATTGCGCAGGAGCAACTCCTTTGTCCCTCCACCAGCGGGTATCAAGCCGACCCCCACCTCCACCAAACCCATGTAGGTCTCCGCTGCATAGCGGACTCGATCTGCAACCAGGCAGATTTCACAACCGCCTCCAAGGGCCATACCTGCGGGCGCTGCCACAACAGGCCTGTCCATGTACTTCAGCCTCATCAATGCATCCTGAAATGCCTTGACCATCCAATCCAGCTCGTCCCACTCCTCCTCCTGTGCCGTGAACAGCACGAGAGACAGATTAGCCCCCACGGAGAAATTATCAGCATGATTGGCAATCACCAGGCCCTGGAAATCCCTGCTCACAGTGTCAGCCGATTTGATGACCATGTTGACGATGTCATCGCCTATGGCATTCATCTTGGTGTGAAATTCCAAACACGCAACCCCATCACCGATGTCAATCAGGCTTGCACCTCTGTTGCCGGCCACCTCCTTTTCCCGATCCTTGAGAGAAGGCAAGAGGATAACCCCTGGCCTGACCGGGACCTCCTCGTACTCCCCGGAGGTGAGATCGTAGAAATAGAGCTTACCGGCTTCTCTCTTGTAGAATGACTCCTTCCCGCTTTCGAGCATCTCCTGGACCCACACCGGGATCTCGTATCCTGCCTCCCTCATTTTTCCTACGGATTTCACTACCCCCATGGCATCCCAGGTCTCAAATGGGCCCATCCTCCGGCCAAAACCCCACTTCATGGCGTTATCCACATTCACAATATCATCGGCAATCTCCGGAATGCGGTTCGCAGCGTAGATCAGGCTTTTTGTCATGGTATGAAAGGTGAACTGCCCTGCAATGTCGTCAGCATAGTAGAGCGACTTGATCCTCCCAGAGGTCCCTGAAATACCTTTGGCCGCCTCCAAAGAAGCCAGCCTTACCTCTTCCTGGGGGCTATACTCTAAGGTATTGTAATCCAGGGAAAGTATAACCCTATTGCCTTCACTGTCCTGTGTCTTTTTGTAAAAGCCCTGTTTGGTCTTTTCGCCGAGGAGATTCCTCTCAATCATCTGTTTAATAAGGTCCGGTGCCCTGAACATCTCGCGTTCTTCGTCACTAGGAGCTCCCTCATACACGTTTCCCGTTACATGAAGCAGGGTATCAAGCCCGACCAGATCGGCTGTCCTGAAGGAGGCACTCTTGGGATTGCCTATCACGGGTCCGGTGAGCTCGTCCACAGCCTCGATCGTCAATCCCAGGCCCATCATCGTCCTTAAGACACATAACATGCTATAGGCCCCAATCCTGTTGGCGACGAAATTTGGTGTATCCTTGGTATAGACGATCCCTTTTCCAAGGCTCTTCTCACACGTTTCAGCCAAGATCTGAATAACTCCAGGGAGCGTGTCAGGCCCTGGCACAACCTCCAGGAGTTTCATATATCTCGGGGGGTTGAAGAAATGGGTAATGGCGAAATGCCCTCGGAAGTCTTTCGACCGACCTTCACACAGGGCCTTTGCCGATATGCCGGAGGTATTGGAGGTAACAATCGTTCCCGGCCTTAAGACCCCTTCAATCTTCTCAAAGACGCTCTTCTTGATCTCCAGCCTCTCTACCACTGCCTCGATGATCCAGTCCGCGTCGCGTAACCATCCAAGATCGTCCTCCATGTTGCCAATGGCGATCAGCCTAGCGCTTTCCGGCACGTAAAAGGATGCCGGTTTTGACTTCAGCGCCCTGCTTAACCCCCCTTGTGCTAGTTTATTCCTGAATTCTCTGCTCTCCTTGGTAAGCCCCTTCTCCCTGTCGTCGTCTGTCAATTCAGGGGGAACGATATCAAGAAGAATTGTCTCGATGCCCACATTGGCCAATTGAGCGGCAATAGCCGCCCCCATTACTCCAGCTCCAATCATGGCACACTTCTTGATCGCCTTCCCCACAGCTAAGCCTCCTTCGCTCCCCACCCCACTCAGCATCTATGAGTACTCTTGCTATGCAATAAACCTGGATGATAAAGGAAAAAGGGGGACACAATGAATGAATCATCATTCATTTTTTAAAAACTACCACCCGCCAGAATTGAAGTCAAACAAATTTTCGGAACCCCCCAGGCGAATAATCTCCTTCCACCGGATCCCACACCTTCACGAAAAATCCCTCTATGTGATCCTCGGGATCTTCCTGTTCCTTAAATATTGCCTTGCAATTTAAAATAAGGGTTGATAAGGAATGTTCCTAACTGCAAGACCATAAGGGGTAAGGATATGGATGGAAAACCTAAGGAAGTAGCGCCAAAACGGCTTCGGGGGTCCTGTGACCCGGATTCGCTTGGCGTTCAATCTACGAGGGATGTAGACACCAGGAAACAGCTGTTGGTGGCCCAGGATCAGGCGGTCAAGGGCATTAAATTCGGGCTCAAGATGCCAAGAAATGACTATAATCTCTATGTTGCCGGACCGGATAGGACCGGTCTGACCTTTATTGCCAAAACATACATTGAGAAAATCGCCAGGAAAGATCCACCGCCCTGCGACTGGTGCTATGTGTATAATTTTCAGGAACCAGAGACAGCGAAATTTCTCAAATTGAAAAGGGGTATGGGGCTCAGATTGAAAAAGGACATATCAGGGTTCATAGAAGAGGTTAAGACGGAGATACAGGATGTGTTTGAAAGCGAGGATTATAACAAGGAAAAGGAAGCTATATCCAAGGTATTCAATTCCAAGAGGAACGAATTGATCTCCCAGCTGGAGAAAAAGGTAAACAAGGAGGGATTTATACTCAATATTAGTCAGGTGGGAATGATGATTATGCCCTCAAAGGATGGCAAACCAATGGATGAGGATAGCATCGGTGCCCTGCCAGAGAAAGAAAGGAAAAGGCTCCAGAAGGTAAGCCAAGAATTGCAGAAAGATATGAAGGAAACAATGAGGGCCATTAGGAACCTGGATAGGGGATTAAAAGAGAAGATTAAGGCGCTTGATAACAAGATAGCCCTCTACCGTGTCGGGCACCTAATAGAAGAGCTTGAGACAAAGTATAGGGATCTGCCAGAGGTACTGGATTATCTGAAAGGCATGAAGGAGGATATTATCCTTAACATCGATACCTTCAAGCAAAAACAATCAATCCATCAGGCTCCATTTTTTATACCCCAAATCGAACCCTCATTCACCCGCTATGAGGTCAATGTCTTGATCGACAACTCAAAATTAAAAGGGGCTCCAGTTGTAATCGAGACCAACCCTACCTACCCTAACCTCTTTGGCAGAATTGAGAAACAGTCCCAATTTGGTACCCTGTTTACAGATTTTACCATGATGAGACCAGGGACGCTCCATAGGGCGAATGGGGGTTATCTCATCATCAAGGCCATCGATTTGCTGCGAAGCCTGGGATCCTGGAATGCGCTTAAGAGGGCGATCAAGAATAAGGAGATTAGGATCGAGGACTTGGCAGAAGAGATAGGATTTATATCAACGAAGACCTTGAAACCTATTCCCATCCCTCTCGATATCAAGGTCGTATTGATAGGCGATCCTCACTTATATCACCTCCTCTACTGTTTTGACGGCGATTTCAAGAAGATGTTCAAGGTCAAGGCCCAGCTGGACGATAGCATAAGAAAGACCAAAAAACGGATTAAAAACTATCTTTCCTATATTGCCAAGGTTTGCGAAGAGGAACATCTACTGGACATTGAAAAAGGAGGTCTGGCCAGAACTGTTGAATATGCGTCTGAGCTCGTGGGGAATCAGCAAAAGATGTCACTAAAATTGCCGGAAATAAAAGACTTAGTGGTGGAGGCGAACTTCTGGGCCAAGCAACGGGGCAGAAAATGTATTGAAGCAAGTGATATCAAAAGGGCCATTGACGAAAAGAGGCAGAGATCAAATCTTATGGAGATGAAAATCCAGGAGATGATCGAAGAAGAGACCCTCCATATCCAGACAACAGGAGAAGTTATAGGCCAAGTAAATGGTTTGACTATCTACGACTTAGGCGACTATACGTTTGCCAAACCGATACGGATAACCGCAACTGCTACACCCGGCAAGGAAGGGGTAGTGGATATTGAGCGGGAGGCCAAAATGAGCGGGAATATCCACACTAAGGGCATCCTGATTATGGAAAGTTACCTCAAGAACAAATATGCACTGGACAAGCCCCTCGCTCTTTCGGCCAGCGTTACCTTTGAGCAAAGCTATGGAATGGTTGATGGAGACAGTGCCTCAGCTGCCGAGCTTTTTGCGATTCTATCCTGCCTGTCAAATAGACCTATACGCCAGGGGATTGCTGCTACCGGCTCTGTGAGCCAGTTAGGCGAATGTCAGCCTGTCGGTGGCATTACCAGGAAGATAGAGGGTTTTTTCGATGTCTGCAAGGCCAGAGGACTGACCGGAGAGCAAGGGGTTATTATTCCAAAGAGAAATATAAACGATCTAATGCTTAGAACCGATGTTATAGAGGCCGTCGAAGGCAATAAATTTCATATCTATGCCATCGAAGATATGGATGAGGGTATTGAGATCCTAACTGGCGTTGAGGCGGGAAAAAGGGATAGTAATGGAAATTACCCAAAGGACACCCTGAATTATCTGGTCATGGAAAGGCTCAAGGTAATGAGCGAGCTAATCAAAGAGTCAGAACAGACAACAAGGAGGAAGGTCAAGAAGGCTAAGCGTTCAGCCAGCAGCCGTCAGCGAGATGAAGATATACAATAGGTTGGCTGCAAATACAGAGAACTCTTTATGTGGGTTATTGGATTGACAATCTACCGTCTTCAAAATTATAATTACTACCAATGCCGGAGTGGTGAAACTGGTAGACGCAGAGGACTCAAAATCCTCCGGGCCCCGAGCCCATGTCGGTTCGATTCCGACCTCCGGCACCAGGACCGTCAAGGGTTTGAGCGTTTTCGCTCACCCCTTTTTTAGTGTCAAAATCACTGACTATAACGCCATAATCCTGCCAAAGTGTTTGTTCCTACTTTTCATAAGCATGTTGCTTAGTCTCAAAAGATTTTGCTTCCTCAACCCTTTGGTATATAATCACCTCAAAGCGTGAGGGGGGCTGCTGCGAGGCAGTGAGAGGCCTTATCCCTTCTTTCGACCTCACTCTGCTCTCAGGCTTTTAGGGGCGAGAAAAGAGGCCTAAGAACAGCCTTAATGCAGAGTGCAAGATTTTCAGTATTTGAACCCCCATTTCCCAGAGAGAGGTAGGGTTTGTGCTTTCGGAGGAACCACCATGAAGCGATTCTCAGGAGCATTGGTGCTCACAGTTTCTTTTCTACTGATGGCGATTTTTCTAGCGGGCGCTCAGCAGTCTACTCCCCCACTCTCACACGAGTGCTCCAGACCTGTATGGCCCTCTGATTCGGCTTCTCAGAGCGAAGTTGAAAGATTCTACGAGCAAGTGAAAGCTTACAGGGATTGTATAGAGCGGTTCATTGAAGCGCAGGATGAAGCGATCCTAAAGCACCAAGAGA
>Ga0209636_10000699_pt1 | contig 33284 bp, 36 predicted proteins | sample DeeMarSWOR152_54_FD_187464 | JGI IMG/M metagenome (GOLD analysis project Ga0209636, IMG submission 187464) | Marine sediment microbial communities from White Oak River estuary, North Carolina - WOR-1-52-54 (SPAdes) (version 2) | ecosystem: Environmental > Aquatic > Marine > Intertidal zone >...
TGGGCCGGGTTCTCGTCAACAAGGCTCTCCCGTTTGGTTCCCTTTGGGAGGATAATCCTCTGCATGTTACCCCACACCGTAGTTAGCTTTGAGGTAACGGGCAAAGAAATGGCCGCCATAAAACCAAGTGCGTTCGCCATTTTTCTGAGGAACTGTCTGCGTGTGTGCATTGTCTCTCCGCCTAGCAAATTCGCGGGAACTGCTCCCCACTGAGGGGCTCAAGCAGTCGGTGGCCCCCGATTCTGGTCTTCAGAAGCACCCTCCCTGGGTTTTCGCTCGCTACTTTCCCAATGATTGACGCCTCTCGTCCCAGGGGTTCTGTCCTCATTGCCTCCAAAATGGCCTCTGCCTCCTGCTTTGGCACAACGGCAACCAGTTTCCCCTCGTTGGCCAGATATAGGGGATCAAAGCCGAGCAGGTCACAGACTCCCCGCACCTCCTGCCTCAGGGTGATCCTCTCTTCCTCCACGATGACGCCCACTCCCGAGGCTTGGGCGATTTCCCACAGCACCGTCGCAAGCCCCCCCCGCGTCGGATCCCGGAGTACATGGATATCATGGGAAACCCCGAGCATCTTCTGAACGAGACTGTTAAGGGGCGCGCAGTCACTCCGGACAGTTCCCTTCAGGGAGAATTCTCCCCTGCTAAGGAGTATGGCGACTTCATGATCCCCAATTGGGCCATTTATGATTATGGCATCACCGGCTCGAGCGTGGGCAGCGCCCATATCTACACCTTCAGGGATCGTTCCTACTCCTGAGGTGGTAATAAAAAGCCCCTCAGCTGCTCCCCGCTCAACCACCTTTGTATCTCCGGCAACGATCAATACCCCCGCCTCATGGGCAGCTGTCTTAAGAGATGTGACGATTTGGCCGAGGGCCTTGGTGGAGAAACCTTCCTCTAAGATAAATGAGGCGCAAATGCCGCGCGGCATCGCCCCTGCCATGGCAAGGTCATTGACGGTGCCGCAAAGGGCGAGCCTACCGATGTCTCCCCCGGGGAAAAACAGCGGTTTGACCACATACGAGTCAGTCGTCACGGCAAGCTTGCAGTACTCAGTCGGGATAACAGCACTGTCGTCTAAGGTGCGGAGGATATCATTGGTGAGCGCGGGAAGAAAGAGCTCATTGACCAAGTCATGGGTTAATTTTCCTCCAGCGCCATGGGCAAGCAGGATAGTGGTGTGTCTCATGACAAACCCCCATACTTATAGAAGGCAGCGCAGCTACCCTCAGAGGATACCATACAAGGTCCTATGGGGTCTTCCGGCGTGCAGCGGGCGCCAAACAGTGGGCAGTGAGGGGGTGTAGTGAGGCCCTGGAGGATCTCACTGCACCGGCAGCCCGGTGGATCCGCCATATCCTTGTAAGGGATATCAAAGCTCACCGCCACATCCATCTCCTTGAACTCCTCCCTCAGTGCAAGGCCACTGTCAGGAATAGTTCCGAGACCCCGCCAGCGGGCGCTCACTGGGCTAAAAACTTCCCCCATAATTCTCCGGGCACGCTCATTGCCCTCGACTTGAACGGCTCGCGTATACTGGTTTTCGATCTCTGCCCTCCCCTCTTGGATCTGGCGCAGTAGCATAACGACCCCCTCCAGGATATCGAGGGGTTCAAAGCCGGTAATCACCCCCCTCAACGAAAAATCACGGGCAATAAAGCTATAGGGGGCTTTGCCGATGATCACGCTGACATGGCCCGGCAGCAGAAACCCATCTATCTGGACTGCGTCAGAGGAGAGCAAAGCCCTCATGGCTGGGGGTATGAGCCTCTGGGAGGATAGAATCGACAAATTCCTTACGCCCTGTCTTTTTGCTTCTGTGATTGCGGCAGCAATCGCGGGAGATGTAGTCTCAAAACCTATGGCAAAGAAGACGATTTTCTTGTGCGGCTCTCCGCGTGCGATCTCAACCGCATCCAGAGGAGACGTTATAACCCTGACATCCCTACCTCCCGCCCTCTCCTGGCTCAGTGAGGAGGAACTGCCGGGCACCCGCATCACATCGCCAAAGCTCACCAGTGCTACCCCCTCTTCTCGTGCCAAGGCAACGGCCTGATCGATCTCTCCAAGGGGCGTAACACACACAGGACAGCCGGGGCCTGAGATAAGCTCGAGTGATTGGGGCAAAAGCGATCGTATGCCAGAACGAAAGATCGATACGGTATGGGTACCGCAGACCTCCATGAATCTGGTGGGCTTTCGGGCCAGCGCAGCGATCTCTTCCAGCAAGCTCGCTGAAGAGCCGGCCTCATGGCTCCTCGTCAGTTGACTCTTCATACGCTTTCTCGATCTCCGCAAACAGCTCTAAGGTCTGAAGCGCCTCCTGCTTCTCCAGGCGCTGAATCACAAAGCCCACGTGCACGAGCACATAGTCTCCTTCCCCCACCTCAGGATATAGCAGCAGGCTTACCTTTCGTCTGACACCGCCAAAGTCAACGTCGGCGAAATCCCCTTCTACCGTAACAACCTTACCTGGCACACCCAAACACATATCTAGATTCCCTGCGGACAATCAGCGGCCATCGCTCAAAACCGACTTACTCGTCTAACCCTATGACACGTTGGCAAATGACCCCCGCGCTTTCTCTCCGCCATGAGCCTTTCGGCCCCGAGCTCAAGGCCGAATGGCGCTTCAGCGTTATACATGAAAAAGACCTGCTTCCCAACAGTTTAACTCTTGGAAAAATTCAGCCCTCGTGTCCTTTTGCTAACTGGCAACTTGTTGCCTATCAGAGAGCAGGGAGCATGGACATGTCTTTTTTTGCTCAATGCCCTCTAAACAAGGTCCCATACAGGGCCGTTTCAAACCGGCGCACTTCCGGCTCAGCCCTGGCACTATGGTGAACGTCTATGTGCGCCGTTTTGAAACGACCACTGCTCTGAGCAATGGGAGGGCATGGCAAAAAAAGACATGTCCATGCTCGGCTTGACATAGCTTGAAAGAGCTAAACTGTTACCTTGCTTCAAGTTTCTCAGGTGCATCTACTGAGTGGATTCCGCTCCTTGAAGGTGAAGGGCGTAATAAGCCTGCCCAAGGGATATACACCCATCATTCGAGGGGACTTTCTGATGTGTGTAAACTGTAAAGCCCTTCTCTCTGAGCATATCCCATAACCTCCCAAGGAGAAACGTGTTTTGAAAGACCCCGCCACTGAGGAAAATATCAGACAGTCCCTTCCATTCCCTGAGCTTCTGAGCCATTTCACAGACAACCTTCACTACGGAGTTATGGAACCGAGCCGAGATGATAGTGGAAGCTTCGCCTCCTCTTATATCCTGAACAATGGCCTCGATCATTGGATCGGGGTTCACGACGAGCGTATCCCCATACTCGATAATTTCGAAGGGGTATACACCCCTCTCTCCTTGCTCGGCTATTTGCTCAAGCTCGATGGCCGCCTGACCTTCATAGTTTACTGACTCTCTCACACCCAAGAGCGCGCTGACGGCGTCAAACAACCTTCCCATACTGGAGCATGGGGGTGAATTGAGCCCAGCTTCTATGGCTCGTCGTAGCTGGGACCACCGCTCCAGATCGATTCCCCTAGTGAAGGGCAATTGAAGCCCCTCAATCTCGCCAAAGACCCGCTCAAGGTAGACGGCTGCCATCCTCCACGGCTCTTGTACAGCCCGGTCACCTCCAGGCAAGGGAATCTGTCGGAGGTGCCCCAGCCGTCTATACTCTCGCACAGTCACTTCCAAAAACTCACCACCCCACACCGTACCGTCTTCTCCGTACCCAGTACCATCCAGGACCACCGCCAGTGCCGGCCCCATAGCATTATATTCGGCCATGCAGCTCAGGGCATGGGCAAAGTGATGTTGAACCCCGATCCTCGGCAGATCAACTCCCATTGCATACCTAGCAGAATGGTAGTCGGGATGTAAGTCGTGGACTATGAGCTCAGGCTCTATTTGGAACAGCTGCTTGAACAGCTCCGTTCCCTGCACAAAGGAGTTCAAAGTCTCGAGGTTTTCCATATCCCCTATGTGCTGGCTCACAAAGGCAGAGTTATCCCTAGTGAGGCAAAACGTGTTCTTTAAGTCTGCCCCGCAGGCAAGCACACTTCTTCCACTCCTGTTAAGTTTGATGGGAAATGGGGCAAAGCCCCTTGCCCTCCTGAGAAAGGTGATCGTACCATTGAATGGCTTAACCACTGAATCATCACATCGTGTCCGTATCTCCCTGTTGTGAATGAGGAAGAAGTCGGCTATTTTCTTGAGTCGAGAAAGGGCCTCGGCGTCTTTGAAGGATATGGGCTCATCGCTCACGTTTCCGCTTGTCATCACCAGCACCTCAATTCCCTCGACAAAAAGAAGGTGGTGGAGCGGGGTATAGGGAAGCATCACCCCGAGAGTTTTCTGAAACGGAGCCACTGATGGAGCCACCTTGGCATCCCGTTTCCTTGGTAGGATGACAATCGGCCTCTCTTTGCTCTCAAGGACTCCCCGTGACAATGAATCAAGACGGCAGAGCCGGCTGACGACGCCTACGTCTCTACACATAAGGGCAAAGGGCTTGTCCTCCCTGAACTTCCTCTTCCTTAGGCGGGAAACCACATCCTCTCTGGTTGCGTCGCAGCCCAGATGAAAGCCCCCGAGACCCTTAATGGCAACAATCTTACCCCCCTGGAGCAACCTAACTGTCTCCCCTAGCGGGTCATGGGCAGCAACTCTCATGCCGGATGCAGCAAAGAGCCTCAGATCCGGCCCGCAGTCCGGGCAGGCATTGGGCTGAGCATGAAAACGCCTGTCTGACGGATCATGATATTCGGCGTCGCACGCGGGACACATCTTAAAGGGAGCCATGGTGGTGTTATGCCTGTCGTAGGGGATGTCTTCAATGATGGTAAAGCGAGGCCCGCAGTTGGTGCAATTAGTGAATGGATAATGGAAGCGACGGTCAGGTGGATCAAACAGTTCGTTCAGGCAGTCCTTGCACGTAGCGATGTCGGGAGAAATCAGAGCTCGCCGTTCATCACCCGCTCCGCTCATCTTTATCTCAAACTCCTCATACCCAAATGGGAGAAGGTATGAGACGTCGGTTTTATCTATCGTTGCAAGGGGCGGGGGTGATGAAAGCCCTGACAGGAATCCCTTCACCCTGTCCTTATCACCCTCCACTTCAATGGTGACCCCCCTTTCATCATTATAGACCCATCCCGTGAGTTCGTGCTGGTGGGCAAGCCCGTAGACGAACGGGCGAAATCCGACCCCTTGAACAATACCCTCAATCTGTATGCAAGCCCTGATCGCTTGCACTAGCTAGCCTCCTGAGAAACTAAATCCAGTAAAGAGCATGGGGATGTCTTTTTTGCTATGCCCTCACATCGCTCAGCGCAGTGGGCGTTTCAAAATGGTGTATGTAGGAGGAGTACTTGTAAGCCATTGCTTTATTGGGAAATACACCATTTTGAAACAACCCAGTACGGGGACTTGTTTTGAGGGCATTGAGCAAAAAGACATCGCCATGCTCACTTTAGAGCTTTTTTCATGAATAACTCCGAAGCATGAGATCGGAGTCAGATCCTATATGCTAAGCCAGTTGCCCCTCAATCCATCCGAACCACGCATTGAGCCCCTCTCCCGTCTTGCAGGATACCGCCATTATCTGGAGCTTTGGGTTTACCTTAAGGGCGTCAGCCTGGAACCGCTCCATATCAAAATCCAAATAGGGAATGAGATCCACCTTATTGAGCAGCAATACGGACGAAACCTGAAACATGAGGGGGTATTTCATTGGCTTGTCATCTCCTTCAGTAACGGAAAGGATCATTGCTCTATCATTTTCTCCGAACTGAAACTCCGCTGGGCACACAAGGTTTCCTACGTTCTCGACAATGAGCAGATCAAGGTGGTCCAGGCTCAACTCCGCCAAGCTCCCTCTCACCATGTTCCCGTCGAGATGGCAAGCACCGCCTGTGTTTATCTGTACTATTGGTATGTTGAAGTGCGCGATCCGTTCCGCATCGCGCGATGTCTCGATGTCCCCCTCAATGACTGCAATCTTTCTTCGCTTCTTGAGATGTTCAAGCGTCCGCTCCAGAAGGCTCGTCTTCCCCGCTCCGGGGCTTCCCATGAGATTGAGGACATAGATTCCCTTTTCCGTGAAGAGGTCACGATTCTGGGCAGCGATCCGGTCATTAGCCTCAAGGATGTTCCTGACAACTTTGATTTCCATCAGCAATCTCCATTTCAGTTATCTCAAGCTCCCGCCCCCCGGTTAATTCTACCTCGCTACCGCTGCAGTGTGGGCAGAGGAGAAACGGATCATCTACGGTACTTACCCTACCACAGGCCCGACAGGAGATCTGAATCGGCACTTCTTCGATGAGCAACGCTGCCCCCTCAGTTCTCCTTCCCTCACTGAGCACCGAGAAGGCGAACCTCAAGGCATCGGGCACGATACCACTCAGTTTCCCGATCCTTAGCTTCACAGCAACAACCGGCGCCGTGCCGTAGGAAGCCGCTTCCTGCTCAATGATAGCAAGCAGGCTCTCGGCAACCGAAAACTCATGCATCTCATACCTCTGCCAGCTCTTCAAGCACTGCCGTAACTACGCGCGGCAAGGCTGCCTGCAGCTCAGGTGTGAGCTCCATGCCCCATGATATCTCCTTGGGCTCAACACCGATAATCACCACCTCACCCTGTGCCCCAAGCTGCTGAGCCATACCCCACACTTCCAAAAAACCGACCTGATGGAGTGAGAGAGGACGTGCACTTTCGGATCTAAGCTCAACAGGGGTGACCCGGTAGATGGTGCCAGGCTCTCCGCCTCCCATGAGGGCATCAATGATGATGATCCGCTCAGCGTCACAAAGGGCCGGCAGGAGATCCATGGTTGCCGTCCCTCCCTCGATCAGTTGAACATCGGGAGGCAATGCCTGCCCCTCCAATGCTTTCACGACGTGAACCCCCAGACCTTCATCGGTGAGGATGAGGTTCCCAATACCGATAATCAGGGTGCGCTTCCCTTTCATCTCCACAAAATATCCCTTAAGGGTTCTCCCCTTAAGGGATATCATTAGGTTCCCCAGCCAATTATAACCAGCTAAGCTAGATTTGCAAGACGCAAGATCTCAGGGACCTTCTTCTCCCAGCCGATGGCCATGATGTGTACGCCCTGGCAGAGATCCCTCACATCAGTGATGAGCCTGGCGGCTATCTCCAGGCCGGTTGCTGTCTTATCCTCCGCCTTGGCCATCGAGCTAATCATATCCTCCGGCACGAACACCCCTGAAACGTTCTTATTCATATATCGCGCCATACCAGCGGACTTAAGCGGAATGATCCCCGCGAGTACGGGCACCTTGAATTGCTCAGCCCGCTTCATAAACTTCTCAAAGGCGTCGACATCGTACACCGCCTGTGTCTGGAAAAAACGGGCACCCACACTGATCTTCTTCTCCATCATGGCGAGCTGGAGTTCGAAGGACTCATCAGTATCGGAAACGGGCTTTACCACGGCTCCCACCAACAAATCGGTCTTGCCTTGAAGTTCATTACCAGCCAGGTCATATCCCTCGTTCATCCGATTAATCGTCCAGATCAACTGCTCAGAGTCAAGGTCGTAAACATCCTTTGCATCAATATGATCACCCAACGTTGGGAAATCACCGGAGATTACCAACACGTTCCTGATCCCCAACACCGACGCACTGAGCAGATCCGACTGTAAGGCAAGCCTGTTCCGATCCCGGCAGGTCATCTGGAAAACCGGATCCAAGCCCTTTTGTACCAGGATAGAGCAAGTCGCAAGGGAGCCGAGCCTCATTACCGCGCTCTGCTGGTCGGTAACGTTCACCCCATCAATCTTGCCATTGAGGATTTCAGCTACCTCAAGGACCTCTGTCGTGTCAGTTCCCTTTAAGGGCCCAACCTCCGTTGTTATGGCAAATTTTCCGCTCTCCAACGCTTCTCTTAGCGACATTATCCTACCCCCTCCTGTATTGATTCATCGCATTGTTCAATGTCCCAGAGGGATGTCGAAAGCATCTCAGGTCTAGGCCTCATTTTGTTCCAGGCCTTGGGAGGAATGAATTTCTTCATCACATCGAGCCTGCCGACTTCCTTCAGACGTTGGTAAATCAGCTCCCAACCGCAGGGCTTCTCAGGGCTCACCTCGCACTTGCCATTGGATGCACCGCCACACGCCCCATTTCTCAGCCCTTTGGAACAGGCCGTTAAAGGACAAATTCCACCGGTATATTCCAGAAGGCAGTCACCGCACTCCATACAGCGCTCGGAGCCCTGCCATTCACCTCGAGAGCCTCCCATGTTTATGGTATTACATCCGGGGTGAACGGGTTTTGCGATCATGGCGGCCGCAGTCTGGATCCCGACGCCGCAGCACAGCACCAAGACTGAATCTGCCTCCATTACCTTATCCTCGAGCGGCCGAAGCCCCGAGGAAACGAGCGCCTTCTGACACAGAAAATCAACCACCTTGTGACCGGTAACCTTCTTTCCCTCTTCCTCGAGTCGTTCTCTCATCTCTAAGACCTGAGGCAGGCCGCCGGTCCCGCTTGCCTGAGCACAACCGTCACATCCCAAGATGAATATTTTCTTTTCACCTTCCAGGTATCCCACTATTTCCTCGAAGGGCTTCTGTTCTGATCGTAGCATTTTGTTATCCTCCTGTTATGCTATGATATATCTCCTCAGCTCCCGTCCCTTATGGTTAAGGAGGTGAACCGCGCAGGCAATGCAGGGGTCAAAGGACCTCACAATCCGGACTACTTCAAACGGATTCCCTTCATCCCTCACCTTCGTTCCGAGCAAGGCCTGCTCAATGGGACCTTGAGTGCCCCGGTCGTCCATGGGAGATGCATTCCACGTAGTCGGTACGACGCACTGGTATTTTGCGATCTTCCGATCTTTGATGACCATCCAATGACCCAGAGCACCCCGAGCTGCCTCCACGATGCCCACGCCGGTAGCCTCCTCGGGAATGGTGAACTCCACATAAGCCGGCTCATCAAGCTTCAATTCAAGAATCCAATCCTCGAGACTGTTGGCAATGTGGAGGGCGCAGAGAGCTCGCGCTGCGTGCCTTCCGAGGACCGAGAAGAGAACATCTGGAGAGGCCTTGAAGTGATCGAGGACTGACTTCACCATCTCCCTTATTGCCTGATCCTCAGCTGCGTAAGCCACTGCAACCCTCGCCAGCGGGCCTACCTCGTAGGCATCTCCTTGGTAGCGAGGTGCCTTTATCCAGGAATAGCCACCTTCTTTATGAGGATTCGGCTGGGTCTCCCCGTCAAACGGGTGAGCCCCGGTTGCGCCGTCGTACCAAGAGTATTTGACCCACTCGCTGATTTGTTCCAGATCCAGGGGCCGGTGCTTCAAGTCAGTTGCTGTGCTTCCCTGTGCGAAGAGCCGCTTCCTCGTGGTGTAATCGGGATTCCTTCCATCCAGATCATACACTCCGTAGGCGAGAAACTTCCCGCAACCCTTTCCGATCTCGAAGTAGTCACCATAGTTCTCCGCAACCTTTATGACATCGGGAACATAGACATCCGCGACAAACTCCTGAATCTCCCTTGCCCTGGCGAGCAATGTTGCAATCTTATCTATGGTGGGAATTTCCGTCATGCCACCAGGAGTTACCGCGCAGGCATGGGGGAGCTTTCCGGCTAAAATTGCAGTTGCCTCGTGACCCTTCCTTCGCATCTCCAGAGCCTGGACATAGTGAGTGACGAGTTCGCGATCAACCTCGGGTGAAAACCGGTAATCCCCCTCATAGCGGGGGACAAAGGGGGCCAGTTCTCCTCTTGAGATGAAGGCTTTTATGCTGTTTAAGGTTCTGTCACTACCTTCATAGGTCGCCACTTTTGTCACATCGACGTAGTCGAGAGCAGCGAGGTGGTAGAAATGTAGGATATGGTCCTGAATCTGATGGAACCCCATGGTCAAGTTCCGCATGATACGGCCATTATCAGGTATCCTATCCGCAATCCCAAAGGCGCTGTCCAGGTTCAGGGCAGACGCGGTCGTGTGACAATGATTACAGACCCCACAAATCCTCTCGGTAATCAGCTGTGCGTCCCGTGGATCCCTGCCCTCCAGTATCTTCTCAAAGCCCCTGAAAAGCATCCCAGAGCACTTGGCCTCCTTGACCTCGCCAGCATCGACCATGGCCTCAACTTTCAGGTGCCCCTCGATCCGTGTTATAGGATCTACTACTATCTTCCCCATGTTTATTTACCCTCCTGTTTTTTCCAATACTCACCGATCCTAGGCACATCAACATCGGTTATCTTCTCATAGAAAGATCCCAGGAAATCGGGAAACTCCGGCTGCGTGCACCCCTGGCAACCCATGCCAGACCTGATGCACCAGTTGACCCCGTTGTTCCATTGCCTAATCGGGCAATCCGCATAGGTGATCGGGCCCTTGCAGCCGAGCTCATAGAGACAACCAGGATCCCCGAATTTCTTAGCGAACTTACCTTCATCGAAGTACGGTCTGCGCTGGCAGTTCTCATGGATGAGCATCCCATAAAACTCCTTAGGACGAAGCCAGTCGTCCAGATCCCCTGGCTTCGGCAGACCAGCCAAGAGCACCTTTGCCACAGTGCCGACAAACCAGTCTGGATGCGGCGGACAACCCGGCACGTTGATAAGCGGGGTGTTGACGCTGTTTTCCTTAAAAATGTCCATGAGCTTCTTCACCCCGGTAGGATTAGGTTTCGCTCCAGGTATACCACCAAAAGCCGAACAGGTTCCGAGGGCTATCACAGCCAAGGCCTGCTTTCCGAGTTTGAGAACCCACTCCAGAACCGGGATCAGCTGATCCCCCCTCTCACCAAGGGTACAATATATTCCGTTGTCAGCAGTCGAAACGACGCCATCCACAATCAACACGAACTTACCTTTCTCCTTCTTCCTGACGTCCTCAATCGCCTTTAAGACTTGCTCACCTGAACCGGCTGCGATATTAACCTGAAATTTTAGGCTAATGTGATTCCCCGGGATTACTTCATCAATCAGTACATTCTTTATCGAAGGTGCAACGGTATTGAGCATGGATACGGCGCAACCACCACAGGCTCCCGCTGAAATCCATACCGCTGGTATCTCCTTAACATCAGCCATGTTTCACCCTCCTCATAAGTTTTCGCCTAACGGTAAGCCCCCTTCTGAAGCGTTTATCGCTAATCTTCAAAACGTAAATCTTAATATTCAGCATAACATCAAACTCAAGGCTATGTGTATCTCTTTTTTTGGCTGTGCCCTTGGCCCGGGCCTGGCACGCACCGACTTCGCTTCTGGCTCATGTTCCCTGGACCATAAGGGGGCACAAACGTGTTATGATCGTATCGCGCCAGCGCAGGCCTACCATGGTGAAATCGAGTGGCCAACTCGCCGAAACATTTCAACATGCCGTATAGAGGCTTTCGCAATGGATTCCGATTGCTTGCTCTACTATACTCTGTGTTGACATGGCCCTGCAGAAAACGTAGGGTTCAATTGCCAGTGAACCAGGCAAGAGAATAAAGACGGCCTTCAGAGCGGGTTTATGAATTAGCTATGGTAGGTTTTGAACCCCTGCTCATGCGCCAGCATATCCAAGTGCAATGTTATGAGGTTTTCCAATTCGAGCGGTGCTGGCGACTCCACCATTCTCTTGTCCAAGGTTTTGATATAGACCTCACATTTCCTGCAGAAATCTACGCGAAAGCCCGCCTCCTCCTCGCTGGTAAAATACCCAAGCGTATCGGATTCATCATTTCCACAAAAAGGACACTTGAGCCTTGGATAGCGCCATTCATGGCCACAGAGTTCACAGTGAAGCAGTCTCCTGCCCTCCTCATCAAGGCAAGCAATATCCGGTGAGGAACCGCACAAGGGGCAATAGCCGTACTGCCACTTCCCAGTTTGAATCCTCCCGCTTACGGCTTTTCTTAATGCATTCAGAGACGGCTTCAAGGCCATAGCGGTCACAAACTTGAGAACCATCGGGTCTAGATTCCACTGCTCAGCAATAGCGACAATCTCCTTCTCATCCATCGAGAGAAAGGCGCCGATAACGTGCTCAATCGAGTGCGGATCAGTCCGTACAGCCTGAAGAGCCTTTTCCAAGGCCGGCCTATCCTCCCGCTTTTGCGATGACAGATGTTCTAGCAAACGGGGAAATATCGAGGCTGCAGCCTTCAGATCCAGGGGGAGATCCTGCCTCGCAAATAGTGGAAACCCCTCCTTAATCTTAATATCCGCTACCTCGTCGTCCTCAGACAGGTCGGGTAGTTCCGGCTCAACGCCCTTTAGGAGACCAATCACTCCCCTATAGGTCGACAAGGCCTCCTTGTACAGGGGCCTTTTCTGGATGACCCTATTTATTTGGGCTAGCTCTTCATCAAGCATACGCACTTTCACTCCGCCTACCGGATGTGGCCAAAACAAAAGGGGCACCTCTACAAGGCACCCCCCTTTGCCTCGCTAGTTTTTCTTAGCTCGCCAGTTTTTCTTAGCTCGCCAGCCTGTTAAGCATCTGCCATTCTCTGGAGAGTTCTCTGAGCGGTCTGGCTAGCTGCTTCAGGGCCGTCTTTCGATCTATACCTCTCGGCTTTACGGTAGAGAGCGCGTATTCATGGTACTTAGCGGGCTCATCAGCCAAGAGATAGAAAACCCTCACATCGTCAAGCCCTGTAACCGTTGCGTTGGGGTACTTTGATTTCACCTCGGCAAGGCGCTTCTTGGCCAAGGCCACCATCTCATCGCGATCCCCAAAGCTCATGGCACCGGTAGGACATGTCTTGACACAGGCCGGCAGAAGCCCATTGTGCACCCTTTCCACACACATGGTGCACTTTGCTATATACCCGGTTTGTGGCTCGGCCCTGGGTATATCATAAGGACAGGACTCCCTCACATCCTCACTGCTCTCCTTTTTCAGTTTATCGGTGTACAGCACCGCACCGGTATGCTGATCAATGATGATAGCATTCGGATCTTCGGGCGTCTCCTTGCACGGCGGCTCCACGCAGTGCCGGCACTGATCCGGAAAGAAGTACCACACCGGCTTGCCGTCGTCTCCTAGGTGCTCAGAAAAACGTACCAGTTTGTAAGTATAGAAGGAGAGATCCTCAGGATTCTGGAAGCTTCCTCGGTTACGCGTCTTGGTAGCCGGGAGTTGATTCCACTGCTTGCAGGCAATCTGACAACCCCTACAACCGGTACATAACGTGGTATCGATAAAAAATGCTTTCCCGTTCATCAGATCACCTCCCTTATATCTTTCTCACGTTGACCATAAAGGCCTTTGATTCAGGTATTCGGGTATTCGGGTCACCCGTTGATGGAGTCAGCAGGTTAGCCGAATCGCCGCCGTCCTTGGGGTGGACCCATCCATAATGCCAGGGAACCCCCACCTGATGGATCACATTACCCTGAATCGTGAAGGGTTTGAACCGGTGGGTAACAATGGCAACAGCTTCCACCTTTCCTCTAGCCGACTCCACAATAACCATCTCACCGTTCTTGATCCCCTTCAGTCTGGCCAGCTCATTGCTCATCTCCACAAAGAGCTGAGGTTGGGCCTCCAGCAACCAGGGTTGCCATCTGGTCATGACGCCCGTCTGCCAGTGCTCGCTGACCCTGTATGTCGTGCACACAAATGGGTACCGAGGATCACAGGTCCTGTAGACATCCATATCGGTCCCATATATCGGTGCCGTGGGATTGATGAGCTGGCTGGAGAGGAGGTTCTTCTCCACGGGACATTCAAGAGGCTCATAGTGTTCAGGGAACGGCCCATCTGTCCTGCCTGGACCAAATACGCTCGCAACGCCATCCGGCTTCATGATGAATGGGAGCTTGGTTTTTGAATTGAGGGTACCATCCGGATTAAGCATGGGTGGCCATCCGCCGTCTGGGACATCACCAACCCATTTTGAGCCATCCCACTGTACCACCGGGTGTTCGGCATCCCAGGGCTTTCCGTAGGGGTCTACCGAAGCGCGGTTGTAAATGATCCGTCTGTTGACCGGCCAGCACCACGCCCACTCAAGGTTGAGGCCAATGCCTGACTTCTCCCTTGTACGCCGTACGGCCATGTTACCCTTGTCGGTATAGGAGTTGCAGTAGAGCCAGTTAGCGCTACTGGTTGAACCATCTGCCTGGAGAAAAGCAAAGCTCGGAACGAGATCACCCTTCTTAAAGGATTTGTCCCCAACGGTTACATCTTTCAGGAAGTATCCGTTGATCTCCTTGGCCATCTTATGGGAGTCGAATTTTCCATTCGATGTGTAGTCCCACTTGAGGTTCAGGATCGGCTCGGGAAACACTGCATTCTTATCCCGGCGGTAGAGGTATCTGACCTTTTTAAACAAATCGGTCATGATATCGCCGTCAGGCCTCGCGTCCCCTGGTGGCTCAGCCGCCTTATACCGCCACTGCATCCACCGACCGCTGTTCGTAATGGATCCTTCTTTCTCAACGGACACCGCACAAGGCAGCATGAAGACCTCTGTTTTGATGCCCTTCGGATCCATGCCAGGGCCCTTCCAGAAGGAGCCCGTCTCATTATCAAAGATATTCACGTTAACCAGCCAATCCAGTTTTGCCAGGGCCTGTCTCGTCTTGTTTGCATTGGCACCCGAACCGGCCGGATTCTGACCCCACGCAAAGAACCCCTTGATGGTGCCCTTATACATCTCATCGAAGATGTCGAGCCAGCTATAGGCCTTGCCAGCATCCACCTTGGGAACCCACGGGTATCCATAGTCGTTTTCCCTTGTGGCATTCGGTCCAAAGAAGGATTTCAGGAGGCTCACCATGTACTTGGGCTCATTCTGCCACCAGTTCGCACTCAGGGGATCATTGCTCTTGGGCCTCCTCTTAAGATAGTCGCTCAGCGTAGCCCACGTGGTGCTCGGGGTCGCGAGATAACCGGGCCAGATATGGTAAAGGATGCAATGATCGGTAGAACCCTGGACGTTGGATTCGCCCCTCAATGCGTTCACACCTCCTCCGGCCACGCCCATATTACCCAATAGGAGCTGAATCATGGCCATGGTCCGGATGTTCTGTACACCGACGGTATGCTGGGTCCAGCCCATTGCATACATGATGGTACCGGCCTTCCCCTTCTGCCCCGTAGCAGTGTATATCTGATAAACCTTGAGTAGATCCCCTTTTGGGGTACCGGTAATTGCAGACACGGTTTCCAGATCATACCTGCTATAGTGCTTTTTTAACTGTTGAAATACGCAGCGTGGATCCTGGAGTGATTTATCTCTTTTTGGGACACCATTTTCGTCCTTGACGAAGGCCCACATGCTCTTGTCATATGAGCGAGTTTTGGAATCGTAACCCGAAAACAGGCCATCCTCAAAGGAGTATTTGTCACTCAGGATAAATGACGCGTTGGTGTATTCTGCAACGTACTCCTTAAAATACTGACTGGTATCGATGATGTATTTTATCATGCCGCCGAGGAAGGCAATATCAGTGCCTGATCTTAGGGGGGTATAGAAATCCGCCTTTGCGGAACTCCTCGTGAATCGGGGATCAACGCTAATAAGCTTTGCTCCCCGCTTCATTGCCTCTGTCACCCACTTAAATGAGATGGGGTGGTTCTCAGCAGCATTTGAACCCATGATGAGAATGCAATCACTGTTTCTAATATCGATCCAGTGATTGGTCATTGCGCCGCGTCCGAACGACTCTGCCAGAGCCGCAACAGTGGCGCTGTGTCAGATGCGAGCCTGGTGCTCGATGTACACCAGACCCAAAGCTCTCATCATGGCCTGTAGAGGCCAGCATTCCTCATTATCGAGTGCAGCGCTTCCAACATGCGCTATAGCCTCTGTGCGGTTGACCACCTGCCCTTTGCTATTTTTACGGGTAAAGGTGGCATCCCTGGTTTTTTTAATATTCTGGGCAATTCGGTAAAGTGCCCAATCCCACGAAACCTGCTGCCACTCAGTGCTGTAAGGCTTGCGGTAGAGCGGCGTGACTAAGCGACTCTCATTGTTCACGAGCTGGCTGAGGGACGCACCCTTGGAACAGAGGCTCCCTTCATTTATGGGATGCTCGGGATCACCCTCTGTGTTGATGACCCGTCCGCTCGCGCCCTTGGTCGTGTGCACAATGATGCCGCAGCCCACTGCACAATACGGGCAGATCGTCGTGGTCTCCTTTGCATACCTGATCCTCAAAGTCTGAGCATATGATTTGACCGGTTTCAAATCCATGCCGAGACCGAGAACCATGACCCCCGCAGCAGTGCCTGCGGAGATCTTTAAGAATTCCCGTCTATCAACCTTCATATACCACCTCCTTCTCTTCTCGTAGAGATGTCCTGTGTTTTATCTGTGCCCTAACTAAAGAAAGAACCCCGTGCTTGTGCACAGGGGATCAATCGTTGGTTTTTAGTGGCACGCCGAACCGTGATCGGGCAACCTTACTCCACTGGATAGCCTGCCTTTGACCATGCCTTCCAGCCACCATCCATGCTCTTCAGATTCTTATAACCCATCCTCACAAGCGTATAGGTTCCCAGGCAAGATCTACCACCTGTCTTGCAATACACTACAACTGCCGCATTCTTATCAGGGATATCCTTGCCAATATCATACTCAAGTTTACCCCTGGGAAGGTTTTTTGCGCCAGGTATATGCCCCGCCTTGTACTCCTTTTCCGTCCTCACATCGAGGAAGGTGACTCCTCCTTTGTCAAGAAGGGCCTTCGCTTCATCTACGGAGATTGTGGTGATGTGCTTTAGTGCCTCTTTCTCAAAATCCTCTTTTGTCATATCCTTCGCCACTGCCAGAGATGCATTAAAGGCAAAGGCAGCACAAATCACAAAAGCAATAACAACAGTCAGGTTCAGCTTCTTCATAAGAAATCCCTCCATTTTTTCAGCTCTTACTAAAGCTCATTTCATCCTAAATTATATTGTATGGCATCTCAAAAAGGCAAATCAAACAAAAAATTTGTCATTGCCTCTATTTTTTTTCTCACCCCCTTCCCTTGAAACGAACGCTACTTGGGCTGCCACTTCTGTTTTCTTGGAATCAAGTTATCTGGAACAATCACACCCCTATTCGCCTCTCGCTCCGTCTCCGCCACATCCTTTTCCTGCAAGAAGATGGACGCATTTCCATGGCAGGCGTTGCAATTTGCATTCTGCGGCGTCTTCAGCCTGATATTATGCGGGGTTGCCAGCTTCCAGGTTGGCAAAACGTCAAAATTGCTCAAGGCATCCTCCACATAGAAATCAAAGATTCCCCGATTAACAGGATTATGCCGCAGTGTTACGAATTGCTCAGGTCGCTTATCCGATCTTAATGGATTCAGACCGATCTTAAAATCAAACCACGATGATTTTGTTTTGAAGTAGGCGAGCCCTCCCTTATCCTTGCCCACATGACAGCTGGAGCAATTGTTATACGGCTGGGAATGGCAGACGTGACAGCTCGCCTTATCCTTATGGATCCTGTGGGTTACTACGTTTTCCGCGTCTTTATCGTAAATCTGGCTGTGGCAGTTAACACACTTAGATCCGTTTTCCACTTCGTATCTGTTGGCGTACTGCTTCCCGTCACCGTGCATCTCCTCACCGGTGTGGCACTTCTCGCATTTCATGTACTTTTGCCGGTGCACGCTTGGCTGCATCCCCTCATGCTCACCAAAATATTCTTTCTGTATCCGGCTCCCGTGGCACGCAGTGCAGACCGCTTGCATCGGTGGTTTCCTTTGAAACAGGTGGCCTTCCAAAAATCCCCCTTCAGCAGAAGTGGGTCTACTGATGTGGCACTGACCGCAACTGCTGTGGCAGGTATAACAGTGGGTGTTCATCGCAGATTCCAGTTTGCCACGGATGACGGCATTGGGTTTTGCTCGGGCATCAATTATCACCTTGTATGGCCTGAGGGTCACGTGAAGGCTCTCCGCATAATGCTCGTTGATCTCATCATGACAATCACCACAGGCCGCGGTGGCATCGGGATAGGTAGGGTCTCTCACAACTCCCTTGTGTGCTGTCTTCCAGTTGGGATCATCGGGGTTGCCACCGTGGCACTCGTGGCACGCTAACTCTCCGTGGTTTTCATCGTCCACGATGTCGCTGTCCACGAATATCTTCTCGTGCGGAGCCAACGGCTCCACAGCTCCACCTCACCCCTCCCCTTCTGTCTCTGCAGACTTGGCAGCGGGCCTCATTTTGGCGATCTCTCTGGTTATCTCTATCAGTTTCTTCGCGCTCGTATGGCAAACGAAACACTGGGTGTCCTCATATGCCCTAACGAGTGGAGAATCCCCCAGAACAAGTACGAGGCTGGCAACGGAAAGAAGGCAAAGATATCTTGAGTATTTCATTGGTGAAACCCCTTGATTGATGGTTAAGAGCGTTAGTTTTGGAACACTTGGAAGTCAGAAAAATCTTCTCTTTGGGAAGCCAATATCAAATTTGTAAATCGATGTCAAAATAAATCTCCCTTACTACGGCAAGGCCCTCCAGGCTCTTCGCATCTACAGAAAACAGGGGGTTCCCTAACTGTGAAGGTACTAACGAGAGCGCCTGGTCACATCATCTCCGTAGTATCTGGAAGCCTCTGCATATAGCTCTTAAAGATCTCCTTCGAGATGATCATCTTTTGAATACCGGAGGTTCCCTCCAGGTACTCCATTCCCCTGGCGTCTGCACTGAGCATACTGACTATATTGTCCTTGAAGTAACTCCTGCCGCCCACAATCACCAGGCCTAGCTGGGCAACCGATGTGACCATCTGGGTTGCAAAGAGCTTCGCCTGAGATGAGGCACTTCTGTAGAATGGACTCTGTACCTGTTTGAGCGCATGGAAACACAGTCCGCGCGCGGCGTTGATCTGGGTGTACATTTCAGACATCCTGAAACTGATGTCCTGACTGCTGGTAAGCGGGCGGTCAAACTGAACCCTTTTCCGGGAATACTCAAATATCTCGTCAAAGATTCGGCAGGCAAGACCACATGCAATTCCTGCCAGCATTATCCTGCCCCTGTCAATCGCATCAAGGGCCAGGAGCAAACCCCTGCCCTCCTCCCCCAACAAGTTCTGCTCAGGAACACGGCAATTCGTATAGGTAAGCCTCCCGGTTGGAAGGATCTTGAGCCCATCTTTCTCCGGTAATAGATCAACCCTAAATCCACCCACTTCATCGTCAACGGCAAACACACTTAAGGATCGGGCGCCTTTCTTTCCCTTTGTATTGACAAGAATGGTGTAAATCCTGGCGAGACCTGCATTGGAGATAAAAATCTTCTCACCATTAAAAACATAGGTATCGCCTTCACGTCTGGCGGAAAACTCTATCGCGCTCGCGTCGGTGCCAGCCCGCTCTTCGGTCATTGCAATTGCCCCAAAATCACCTTCACACAACCTCGAGAGAAACTCCCCTCTAAGGTCCGCATCTTTGGCGGAGAGGATAAGGTCCACAGCGCGGCCGTGCGCCACAGAGATGATACCGAGACTAGGGCATGTGTAGCCCAAGAGCTCCATCATATAATAGATGCTTTCCTCGCTCGCGTAATTTCCCCCGTAGTCAACGGGAACAAAACGCTTAAAGAACCCGATCTCTTTAAGGCCACTATAGATAGACTCCCATGGTGGTGGGAAAACGACCCTGCCATTTTCAAGCTTGAGACCCCTTTCGTACATTGACTGAACATGGCTCATCACCTGGTCTTTGAGGAGCTGCACAAAACTGTCGATGAACCGTTTATCCTGCTCCCCCTCGGTAAAGGAGCTTAGAATTCTGATCAAATTGTCCACGGCTCTCTTCCCTCCTAGTGGCCAGTTCGCTATCTTAGATGATCAAACCTGCTGAATCAAGGGCAATTCAAAAAGGCTCTTGCTGCTGATTCCTGTGCCGGTCTGTTATGAAAAGCACTATCTCGGCTCAACGCCAACTACGTGTGAGGGCATTCAAAATCCCCCAAGAGAAGACGAATTTGATTTCAGGGGAAAAATTTGACATAAATGCTAACATTCCGAAATGGAGAGGTCTCTGGTAAACGGTAAAATGTCATTCAAAAGAGGATTCGGCTGATGGATAATCAACTTACCCGAGAAAGAATGGATTTTCTTGCGCATGATTATTCCCGGGGATTTATCAAGCATTGCGGATTAAAGGCGTCATTGATAGAGAAGGGAATTCTGGAATCTACAGTTATCATCGGAAAGAACCATCGAACGCAGGACGAGTTCATTCATGCCGGTCTCATAGCTACTATGGCCGACCATACCGCTGGATATGCCGCCTTCACCACAGTTTCCGAGGATTTCAGGATACTGACCATCGAATTCAAGATCAATTTCCTAAAGCCTGCGTTCGGCAGGTCATTGAGGTGCCGCTCCACGTTAGTCAACAAAGGAAAACAGATTATTGTCGCTGAATCCGAGGTCTATGATGTGAGGGAACGGGGCGAAGCGCTGGTTGCAAAGGGCATAATTACCATGATGGCAGTTCCTGCGGATAAGATAGCTACCACCTAATCCTCAGTATCTCAATCCCCTTTTTTCTTAAAGAGGTCCTCGAGGGCCTGTTTGGCTGCGGTCTCCCTTGGAAACACTCCTCCCTCTGCACCCCTCAGGACGAAATAGTCACAGAAATTGGCCTTCTCCTTATCAGTTACCCGCTCAGCTGAGACCTCCTTGCACTCATTGTATGATCCGGGGTCGTAGAATTTGCATTGCACACAACAATGCAAATCGCGATGGCACCGAGGACATGTATCATTGCGTGAAACTCTCCCTTCAACATCTAACTCGTTGCCACAGAAGATACAGCGCATCATATCAGCACTCCCGACAATGCTCTAAAAAGAAACGCATTGCAGTAAAGGTATGTTCCCTGATTCCTAAAGCTGACTTCGAAACTCGCCCCGTGAGCTCGTGCCGTATTGCCTTCACCCCATGTTTGATTATATACATGAGCCGCCGCTCAGGAGTAAAGTAAAATACTCCATCTTTGTTGCCAGAAATCCTTAAACAGGGTAGAGTAAGGCGGACGGAGCTATAATTGTGGAGGAAGAATACGAAAAGGTAGTAACCCTTGAAAACGAGGTTGAGGCTCAGCTCGTGGATTCCATACTGAAAGAAAGGGAGATTCCCCACGTGACTATCTCATACTATGATACAGCTTACGATGGGCTCTACCAAACGCAGAAGGGCTGGGGCTACATTAGTGCACCTAGTGCTTATCATGACGAGATCCAGGAAATCATTGAACATGTGAGAAGGGAGTCCTATCGCTCAGATCCGTCTTGACTAAGCCTCGATTCCTTACCAAATACTCTTGACACTGTCTTGCTTACCAGAAATATGTGCGCAGTAGCTTGAAAATTACGATAGCCTGCTATCATTTCCTTCAGAGGAGCCGAATATGACTGAAAGAAAGATAAGGATTCTTCTCGCCACGCTTGGAGAGGGGCACAAAGAGGCGTTACAATCGCTGGCAAGAAACTTTAGTGAAGCCGGCTTCGAGGTAATCTACACAGAGCTACAACAACCTCAAGCAATCGTGCGGGCAGCAGTTCAGGAATCAGTTGATCACATTGGAGTAACCCTGTTGCCGGGAGCGGATATCCAAGCATTTGCGGAGATAAAAACACTGCTCAAGGAGGAAAACAGCCACCACATAACAATTACAGCAGGCGGCTTTCTGGATCAGAGCCAAATAGCCTCTTTGAAAGCCATGGGAGTTATGGAGTTCTTCCCAAAGGGAACATCCTTTGATGAGTTGATTGAGTGGTCGAGGAAGAACATCAGCTCTAAGACCTAACCGGTCGAGGACATGCAGGCAAAGGCGTCCCCTTTGGACGAGCCCAGGAGACTCCATCCAGATCGTATTCACACCCAGAACATTATCATTAACCCACGGAACTGCACGCCCGGGTGAGCATTAATATGGATGAGTGTAAGTGGTTTCCCGTATGTCCCATGAAGTGGTTTTACGAGGCGGGAAAACTCCCCGAAAAATGGATTGACCAGTATTGCAAGGGCGATTGGGAAACCTGTGTCAGGTATCACATGGAGGAGAGAGGGGAACCACATCCGGACTGGATGCTCCCGGATGGGACTATCGATGGAGACCTGCGCCAGTTTTATCTACAAGCGATTGGTTGAAAATCACATAGGTATGCTACGACGCGCATGTACAAACCCTAAAGTCTTATACAAGGAGGAGTTGCCGTGCTGCCATTCAAAAGAATTGTGAGCCCAACCGATTTTAGCAATCCATCCTATGAGGCGGTCAAGGCCGCAAACGAGCTGGCTTTGCACTTTTCGGCCGAACTCATCTTGATTCACGTGATATCGCCAGTCCCTACTATACCATCTCCAGAGGCTGCTACGGGCTTCGACGTGCTCTCCTATCAGCAACAGATGGAGGTTTATGCCAAACGCTCCCTCGATCAGGTCGTGAAGGAGAGGATATCAGACGAAGTAAAAGTGCGCACTATGGTTAAACTGGGAAGTGCTGCGGAGCAGATTGCAAATATGGCTGTCGCTGAGAAATCCGACCTCATCGTGATCGCTACCCATGGCCTGACGGGCTGGAGACGATTCGTATTCGGATCAGTGACGGAAAAGGTCGTGCGGCTCGCACAGTGCCCGGTGCTTACTATTCAGCAGCCACAGGAGCCAAAAGCAAACTCTTAACCCTGCACCCTGAAGGCTCGGATTTTTGAGCCGGGGGAAGGGAGAATGTTTGGAGGAAATCAGGCAAGGTGGATAAGCTGGAGAAAGGCTTAACAGGCTGCCCCCCTATCTTAGCATAAATTTACGGTTAAGGTAGCTCACCAAAAATTCGAAACCGGGAACCAACGAGAAAACCTTGACAAAGGGGTGATTTCTGGTCACTATTCGTGCTAGAACTGAGACCCTAGAGGTCACGAGCGAGAGGAGCTGCTCATATGGGTTGGGGTATCTTTAAACCGAGAGCAAGGGGCAGAACTGTTGACCCGGATGATGAATTCTACCTTTCCATACGAAACATCGAGAAATTTGCCCCCAAGCAGCATCTGGAAGAAAGGGAGATGTACTACTACAACTACCGACAGATTGCCAAATACCGCAAACCCCTGCTCTCACTACTTGAGCAAATCTCAGAGAGAGCGGGCAGGGGCGAGAACGTTGAGGTTTCCGTTCAAACACTTTTCCGGAACCTCAAGGACTTTTATGATATCAATGACAAGCTCTCGATCAAGGAGGCAATCGCTGATTACAACCTCAAGGTCAAGTTGCTCAAGCTCTTCAAGATGTTTTATGATGATACCACGTTGACAGGGGCTGAGGTTGAGAACTACCTCAAGAGAATGCCGAAAAACTAACACACCTGAGTAGGGGTCAAAATGAAGATTAAGGTTGAAAGCGAAAAGATCATCAAGGCCGTGAGAAAACTTGATGGCGTGGAAATCGTGCTCGAGAACGTCGATGACGCTAAGGAGGCAATCGATCTTATTCTACGAAAAACCGAGCTAATCAATACCGAGGATTACGCTAAGCTGAAAGAGGTGAAGGTAACCTCCTTTCAGGAATATAAAACCTCAGCAGTTGACTACAAGATGGTATTTCTGCTGGAATTCCTGTTTGAGGAAAAGGTATCTCTGGATACAAAGGTCTCCGTACTTAAAGAGGTGCAGAAATTCTTTGAAAAGATATGACCTACACACAATAAACTAACTGGGGGTAGTCATTGAGCGTTTCTTCATCTTCGGTGCAATGATCACCTCAACCCTTCTGTTTTGAGCCCTTCCTCCCTCAGTATCATTGGTTGCAACAGGCTCATAGAATGACCTGCCTACTGCCTCAAGGTCCTTGGGATCGAGGTCGCCTTCTTTTTGAAGGTATCGCACCACAGCAGCGGCCCGGGCAGAGGAGAGGTCCCAATTTGACGGGTATCTACCTCGAAACTCCCTTGCGATCGGGACATTGTCGGTGTGACCCACGACCCTGATTTTCATCCCGCTGGCATTTTTCAGGATCTCCCCCACCTTTGCCAGAACTCCTCTTCCCTCGGAGGTAATGGTTGCCTTTCCGAAATCGAACAAGATCCTATCAACAAACGAAATGGCCAGCCTTTCCTCGAACTCCCGTATGGTCATCTCCTTATCCTTGACCTGCTCTTTGAGTTCGGAGACAAGGGAATCGTAGGTGGATCTCAACTCATCTAATTCTGCCTGACCGAGAGATTTCTCCTCATGCAGCTGACCCTTAAGCTTGGCGACCATTTTGTCTCGTGCTGAAAGTTGTTTTCCGATCGCCTCCTGGGCCCTTTTATCCGCCCTCAAATCACCCTCCAAGGTTCGGACCTTTTCCTCTAACTGCGAGATCACCTGCTCCTTTACTGTTTTTACATCCTCGAGTTGGGAGATCCGGTGCTTTGCCTCCTCAAACTCCTCTAACCGTTGGTCTTTACCGCGCATCTGATCATTGAGTTTCGCCACTTCCTTATGCAATTGAGCAAGTTTTTCATTTAGGCTTGACAGTTCATTATCGCTGATCACCAACTCCTTTTTCACATCACGATATTCCCCGTACAACAGCAGTCCAGAGATGATGGCTGCCCCGAGCAGTACTGCTAAACCTATGATCGCTACGTTTTTCATTGCCCCTTCCTCCCTGAGTGACCCAGTCAATGTAACATATTAGTATCGTTCAAAGGCCTTGGCACAATGTTATATTTGGTTAGGGGATACGTGCATGACTCCCCCTCTCAGGTCATGCCAGTTTTCTAAAGGCCATAGAGAGAATTGCCCCTGCCTCGCAATTATTTAATAAATGCGGCTCTCGCAGTCAATTAATAAACACAGGAACACATTTTCGCTTGACCTAGCGGGCTTTTCACATTATATAGCAAAATTAACGAATCAATCTTTAACTCAAAAGGAGGGGGTGTGATGAAAAAAGTCATTTTTCTTACAGGTGTTCTCATCCTTTCGTTAGCCTTCATTTCCGGTGCCCTTGCTCAGGAAGTCAAGGTTGGAACACTTCTTTCCCACACAGGCCCACTGAAGGAATTTGGTCCAAACCTTCAGAATGGCGCCATTCTTGTGCAAAAGCAGATGGCTACTGCTGGATTTCAGATAAAACTCATCCACGAGGATAGCGAGACCTCTGCGATTCCAGCAGTCAATGCGGCCAAGAAGCTCGTGGAGATAGACAAGGTGGTAGCTATTGTTGGGGCCCTGGCAAGTGGTGTCACCGTTCCTGTGGCTGAGTCAGTGACCTGCCCCAATAATGTGATCCAGATATCGCCGGCCTCCACATCACCCTTGATCACCGTTCTTCCGGCAGATCAGGGAAAGGATTTCCTGTTCCGAACCTGCCCATCTGACTCACTGCAGGGTGTGATCGCCGGTAAAGTGGCCGCCAGTTACAACAAGACCGCGTCGGTGCTCTACGTGAACAATCCTTACGGTCAGGGGCTTGCCGAGCAGTTCAAGAGATCCTTTGAGAAACGTCATGGCAAGGTGCTGGCCATGGTTCCCCATGACGAGAAGGCCGGTGAGTCTTACACTGCAGAGCTGAGGAAGGCGCTCGCAGGAAATCCCGACCGACTGTGCGCCTATAGTTATCCGGAGCACGCGAAGGTTTATCTCAAGGAGGCAATCGAGTTCTTCAAATACGGGAAATTCTTTTTTTGCGATGGAACGAAGTCAGAGGACATCGTTAAGGCCCTCGGAGCCAGGAACGTTGAGGGTCAGAGAGGCACGGCTCCTGGGTCAGCGGGAGGTATGCCGTATGTAATTTTCAATTCCGATTATAAGCTCAATTTCGGGAGATTGCCGCCCTTGCCCTTCATCACGTGCACTTACGATGCGACGGCAGTCATCGGCCTCGCTGCTTACGCTGCAAAAGCAAAGGGTCTGCCTTTAACCGCCGCGAACATCCGCGATCAATTGCGAGAAGTGGCCTGCCCCCCCGGGGAGACCATCATGCCCAATGAATTCAAGAAGGCCTTTGACTTGCTGAAAAACGGTAAGAAGATCAATTATGAAGGGGCTGCCGGATCAGTTGATTTCGACAAAAACGGTGACGTCAAAACGCCCATTGAGGTATGGAAGTTTTCAAGGGGTGATTTAGTGACGGTCAGCATGGAATTCGAGGTTCCGGCAGAATAACTAACGAGACTCACGATTACCAAAAAAAGGGGGCTTGAAAGGCCCCCTTTTTTTGGTTTCTTTCGACCAATACAGTCAATCAGCCAATTTCGAGACCCTTTTCTCCTCCCCTAAGAGCCCCCGAGGTCTGTAGATGAGAATAATCTCCAGGAGAATCCCGATCAAAAGAAACCGTATATAAGGGGCCTTGGCCTTCAGAAAATAGGGGAGGAGATCGGTCATAAATTTGGTCCCGATCCAGATCCCCCACACCGCATAGGCCCCGAGAACAGCCCCTTTGTTGTTACCGCTTCCACCTGCCATGAGCATGACCCATATGATGAACGTCCCATACAAGGGGGTAAAGACTAAGGGCGAAATGGCCTTAGTATAGTGGGCGTAGAGGGCCCCTCCACAACCCATGATCATTGCGCCAAATATAAGCGACTGCATCTTGAAGCTAAAGACATCCTTCCCGCTCATGGCGGCAGATCCCTCGTCCTCCCTGACTGCCCTCAATACCCTTCCCCAGGGCGACCGTATCGCCCTTTCGATAGCGAGATAGATGATCACCACGATGAACGCTATAATGATCAAGTAGATGTAATTGTAATGCTTAGGATCAACCAGATTCTGCAAAGGCTGAGGCAATCCCATCAACCCTCTTGGGCCATTGGCCAGCCAGTGCTCGTTATTGAAAATGAGCCGAAAGCTCTCTGCTATCCCGAGGGTTGCGATGGCCAGATAGTCCTCTCTCAACTTGAGGGTTGGCATTCCGATGAGAAAGGCAATAACGCCACAAATGAGGGCCGCCCCCAACAGGCCGGCCACAAAGGGAAGGTTGAGCCCGAAGAGCTGCTTAACATAGTGTGCATAAACGCCGGTGGGTTTGGGAGTGGTAATCATGGCCGATGCATATGCTCCAATACAAAAAAACCCGGCTATTCCGATGTTGAACAGACCCGTGTATCCCCACTGAATGTTCAGACCCAGGCAAAACACGGCGTATATGCCGGCCATGATCGCCAGTGAGACCAGATATGCTGCAGGGACAAAACAAAGGAGTATGAGGAGTATGCCACTCGCTAAAGCCAAGGCAATTACCTTCTTGTGACGTTGCATGAATACACTCCCGTATTTTATCCCAATTTCCATTACGAGCTACTCCCTCCAAATATACCCTGCGGCCGAATGAACAGAATTACGATCATGATGACAAAGGCCACCGCCGGCTTATACGTGGGCAGCAACCAGGCCGTGGAGAGCTGTTGAGCAACGCCGAGGATCAAACCCCCCACAAAGGCACCATACATGTTACCGATTGTACCCAATATGGTCGCAGCAAACAGCGGTATCAAAAAATTCCATCCCATGTATGGATGTAGCTGGACATCGATTCCGTAAAGGATTCCCCCCGCAGCAGCCAAGGCCCCTCCTATTCCCCAGGTCCAAATAATAATCCGCTCCGTGTCAATACCTGAAACAAGCGCCAGCTCCATGTTATCGGCGGTAGCCCTCATGGCCTTTCCCATCTTCGATCTTTGCAAAAACAGATGCAGGGCGCCGACGAGTGCGATCACGGTGATGAGAATGAGGATTTGATCAGGTCTGATCTTGACCCCTAAGGGAAGCTCAAGGGCAGGCCGCATTACTCCCGGCCGATAAAAAAGGGAATCTGCCCCCCAGAGAATGAGGATGATCATCCGAACGATAAAGGCGGCACCGAGGGAGGACATGGCCAGGATTACTGCCCCGCTTCTCTTCTGACGAAGTTTCTGATACAGAATCCGGTCCAACGCAATGGCCACACACGCCACCACGGCCATGGCCAAGGGGAAGGCGATAACCATTCGCCAGCCAAAGGAAAGGGATCCAAAGGTATTGTCTGGAATACCTATCCAGGAAAAAAGTCCCGTTACCAAGAACAAAGCAACATAGGCACCTGTGGTCAAGAAATCTCCATGGGCGAAGTTTGCGAATCGGATGATGCCATACACCAAGGTGAGGCCTATTGCTCCCAAGGAAATGATGCTCCCGAGGACAATCCCGTAAACAATCAGCTCTAGCATCCCTATCCCCCTAGATAGAGGCGACCAACCTCCTCATTGGCCAGCAGTGCCTCACCGGTGTCATCCAAAACATTCCTACCCATGGCCAACACATATCCATGGCTGGCCATCTTGAGGGCCTCTCTTGCGTTCTGCTCAACGATAATCATGGAAACGCCTGTTGCGTTAATCTCCTTTATCTTTTCGAATATCCCGGAAACCAGAACCGGGGCCAAGCCAGCCGACGGTTCATCCAGGAGCAGGAGCTGCGGGTCCAACATGAGCGCCCTGCCCATGGCAACCATCTGCCTCTGCCCCCCGGACAGCTGACCAACCTTCTGCTTCCTCCTCTCACCAAGGAGGGGAAAAAGATCGTACATCTCTTCAATTCTGTGGCCGTAATCGTCAGTTCGGATAAAGGCTCCCATCTCGAGGTTCTCCTGAATGGTCAGGGAGGGAAACACGTTTTCCATCTGGGGAACATAGCTTATCCCCTTTCTCACTACCCGATCGGGCTTCAGGCCTGTAATGTCCTCGTCTTTCAAGGTGACGGTTCCGTTCCTTGGCTTGAGAATCCCGAAAACAGCCTTCAAGAGCGTGGATTTTCCCGCCCCGTTCGGCCCAATGACCGAGACGATCTCACCAGAGCTCACCCTCACCGTAACGGCATGGAGGATGTCAACCTCGGTGTACCCTGCGGTAATACTCTCTGCCTCAAGAATGATCATCGGTACTGCCCGCCCAGGTAAGCCTCCAAGACCCTCTCATCCTTCTTGATCTCCTCAGGTGTTCCCTCCGCCAGTTTCTTTCCCTCGCTCATCACAATGACGGGATTGCAGAGGTTCATCACCAAATCCATGTCATGCTCAATCAAAAAGAAGGTGATCTTCTTCTCCTCACAGAGTTTTCTAATGTTGGCAATGAGCTTTCTCATGAGGGTTGGGTTCACACCGGCTCCCGGTTCATCCAGAAGAACCATTTTCGGCTCGGACATCATGCTTCTGGCCAGCTCGAGAAGTTTCTTTTGACCCCCAGAGAGCGAACTAGCATATTCATCCTTAAGATCAATCAGCTCAACAAATTCGAGGACCTCAAGCGCCTTTTCTGAAATTGCCCTCTCTTGCCTTTTAACTGTTGCTGGCCTAAACCATGTGTTCCAAATCCTCTCTCCAGCTTGGCCCTCCGGCATGAGCATCAGGTTTTCAAGAACCGTCATCTGTGCAAACTCACGGGTAATCTGAAACGTCCTGTACATCTTTTTCTCGAACACCTGATGGGGGGCCAATCCATGAATGTCGTCCCCTTCAAAGGTTATGCTACCCGAATCGGGTTTGTAATATCCTGTAATCACGTTGAATAGGGTAGTCTTTCCAGCGCCATTCGGACCAATGAGGCCTGTTATGGAACCCTGCTCCACGGCCAGAGAGCATTCGCAGACCGCCATAAGGCCACCGAAGCTCTTGGACACTTGCCTTATCTCAAGCATAAAAACCTCTTGCTATCAGTAGATAACGGTACCGTCTAAATGTGCGCGGTACTGTTACATAAGTCTGTATTTCTAAACGGATTCTGCTTTTTAGTCAATTACTTTTTCCAAGGCTTCTCATCTCCGCCCTTCGCCTGTTAACTATAAGGGGAAAATATGCTAAAATTGGACAATCTTTGAAGCGAGTTCCTTTAGTTACTAACGAGAGCATAGTATTGTTTGCATTGAACGTAACCGAGAAGGGTGCAGGAGTACCATGAGGTCTTTTCTTCTGTTCCAAGGCTCCCGGCCTGGTCTTTTCTACCACCTATCAGCAGGGGAGTCCCGCCCGCCTCGCCTGAGCGGCTCGCGATGGCGGGCAGGCTTGCCCCCTCCGCATTCTCCCCCGCTCCTTTGGACCGGGGAAGCTGCGGCCTCCCGCCAGTCACAACAGAAAAGGCCTCATGCCCCTCCCGAGAGTGCAAACTATTTGATGCTCTGAGTAGTAAATAAACAATTTCTGAAATCTACCTGATATGGAAAGGGCACTATACAACGTGAGAGGCGAGCCCATTGCCTATATTTCCGATTACCCGACTAAGGCTATCTATCTCTGGGACGGCCATCCAGTCGCCTATCTCTATGCCTTTCACGTTTACGGGTTCAACGGCAGTCATCTTGGCTGGTTTGTGAATGACGTCGTGTATGACACTAGCGGTAATAGAATCGGTTTTACCTCGAAAACCTGTCCCGCACCCTTGCACAAAGAAGTGGGAAAGGGAAAGAAGTACCCCTTGGATAAACCCGGACCACGGGACGAACCTCCTCCGCTCCCTGATCTCAGTTTCAGTTACTCAGATGAGGATTTTGAGGAGTTCCTGAAAAAGGGCCAGCTCTCACTACCCGAAACAGTTCCTGAGTGAAGCGAACCGCGCGACCAAGGCTGTGTATCCCAAACCAGGTTTTCTCTGAGGTCGCCGTTAGGGCTTTGAATTGGTATTCAACAGATTTACACCTGAAAAATATCCTGCTCCAGGGGAGTGATGATCTCATAACCATCCTGTGTGACCACTACCGTGTTCTCGAGACCTACTGATCCCTCTCCCGGGAATACGATCTTCGGCTCCACAGCAAAGGTCATTCCCTCCTCAAGGGGGTAGGAGTGACCCTCAGCCAGGAATGGAAATTCATTGAGTTCCAGCCCTATCCCGTGGCCAATGAAGTGCGTCTGGAGCCCTGGTGGTCCCAGGTAGCTGTCCTCATAGCCAAGTTTCCTCGCCAAATTGAGGGTCTTCTGAAAGATTCGCCCGCAGTCCGAACCCGGTCGGGTCTCCTCCAAAACGGCATCATGTATCTCCCGGCATGCTCTATATGCATCGGTAAACTTCTTTTCCATCGCCCCAATGGAGAACACGCGTGTCTCGTCGGCCTGGTAGCCATGGTAGCAGGTGCCAAAGTCCACCAGGATCGGCTCGTGCGATCTCATGGCCCTGAAGCTTGCTCCCACCGGAAAAGCTGGTGAAAGCCCGAGCCCACCCATTGGCGAATCCGACTGGCTCACAATGCCGCCGTTAGGCCCACTGAGCACATGCCAACTGTAAGCCTCGTAGTTAAGGGACCTAACCCTGAGCAGTCCCTCATGGCCGTAAGCCTTGCCCGCAGCCTCCAGCAAACCACCAAACTCGATCTCAGTCATTCCCTCTCTGAGAATCTCCCTGCCCTTTTGATAGACCCTCATCCCTATTTCTCCGGCTACCTGCATAAGACCGATCTCGAATGGAGACTTAATCTTACGGACATCTCGTATGATCTGCGATCCGTCCTGCAGCTTGACACCCGAAAACAGATCCTGAAACTTGAAGTAATCACTTGCAGGAAGCACATCCAGCTCAACTCCCATGGTTTCAGGAAGTCTGCCGTAATGAGTCTGTACCAGCCTCGGGAGATCACCGGAAGACTCCTTTGCCACCACATCTGCCAGGCTGGATTCAAGCCGGGCTCGCTCCAGCTCTCTTCTGACCATAAGGAGAGGCTTACCCTTGACGGGCACAAATAGAATGCCGTCTTGGGTGGTGCCGGAAAGATAGTAGAGGGCCATCTTCTGAACCACCAAAAGGCTCTCCAAGCCCTTCCGCTCCATCTGCTTCCTCACCCGCGCAAGACGGCCTTTGATCTCATCTATCGGGGTATATCGAAACCCCAGGGATTCGGACAGCGTTTGCAGCTCGGCGCGAACCCATTGTTCATAGCTCATCTCTTCTCCTTTGCATCAAGTAGGCCTCCGCCTTCGTTTTTTACTCGCCACTACTATGAACTATCTTTTGATACATTTCCGGATCTGTATCCCCTTCCGTTGAGAGCAACAGAATCCTGGACTCTCGCGTTAAACTGAGTGCTTCAACGATTTCTCTATATTTGGCCTCCCCCAAAAGCGTAGCAACCAGACCTATTGTTACCGCACCCGACTCCCCTGAGGTTATCGGATCATCACCCGGTAAGGGCCTGGCAAGGGTCCGCATACCCTTAATCGCTACTGAATCGCTGCAAATGGCGAAGCCATCTGTATAGGCACGCAGTATCTTCCACCCCAACAAGCCCGGCTCACCACATGCCAAACCGGCCATAATCGTTTTCAAATCGCCGGACACCTTGTGTGGATTTCCATCGTTAATTGACATTGACTCATAAAAACAGCCCGCTTCCTTGGGCTCCACAACAACGCATATCGGTCTACTCGAGCCGAATGACTCGACAAGATAGGCCTGAACAGAAGCAGCAAGAGAGCCAACCCCGCATTGCACAAAAACGTGACTTGGGGTTTCTCCCCGCAGCTGCTCAAACGCCTCATGTAAAATAGTGAGATAACCTTGGGTAATCCTGATCGGAATCTCCTCGTAGCCTTCCCAGGCGCTATCCTGAACCAACATCCAATCATTCAGTTCGGCCTGCTCCGCTGCCACGTGAACTGCATCGTCGTAATTGCCTCTAACAACCACCACGTCTGCCCCGTGCTGCTTGACCGCTTCCACCCGAGCACGGACGGATCCTCGTGGCATGTAAACGACGGCCTTAATCCCGAGTGTTTGCGCAGCCCATGCCACTGCACGACCATGATTACCGTCTGTGGCAGTTACAAGGGTAATGCCTGCCAGCGTCTCTCTACCGGAACCAGAGTATATCGCGTCGAAAGACAGATTATTCTCAGAGATGCCCAGCTTTCTGGCGATCATGCAGGCGATGGCATAGGTGGCTCCCAGTACCTTAAATGCATTGAGGCCAAATCGGTAGGATTCATCCTTGATCCATATCTCGGCAACCCCCAGGCTTTGGGCAAGTTTGGCCAGGGATACCAAGGGTGTCGCCCTGTAGCGGGGGAAACTGGCGTGAAAACTTCTCACAGTCTGTGCAACTGACAAGGAAAAAGGCTGCGACAGTGATTCGGGATGGATCACTTTTCTCGACTCAGGATTGAGTAGACAGGATATCTCCTCTCCTTCTCCCATTGATGCCCTCTCGTAGCTCATGGCTACCTCAGCTCAAATTCCATCAAGTCAACAACCACCCTAAAAAGGGTGGCTTGGTTTGGACCCTAAAAGGGTCTTTGATCTCTCACAGAGCCCACAAACCCGCCTGCCAGCGCCTGAAGCGCAGCTGATGGCGGGCAGGGTACTCAGAGAAC
>Ga0209636_10000700_pt1 | contig 33239 bp, 26 predicted proteins | sample DeeMarSWOR152_54_FD_187464 | JGI IMG/M metagenome (GOLD analysis project Ga0209636, IMG submission 187464) | Marine sediment microbial communities from White Oak River estuary, North Carolina - WOR-1-52-54 (SPAdes) (version 2) | ecosystem: Environmental > Aquatic > Marine > Intertidal zone >...
CCAAGAATCTGGTGTTAAAAGGCTTGCGGTTGAAGTTGAAGACCATGAGCTTAGCTATATAGATTTTGAGGGAACAATACCCGAAGGCATGTACGGCGCTGGAAAAGTTGAGATCTGGGACAAGGGTACCTACATGCTTAAACACAGAACCAAAGACAAAGTAGAGTTTGTGCTACACGGAGAAAAACTGAGCGGAAACTACATATTAATAAGGTTTAAAGGAGCTAAAAACTGGCTTTTGTTCAAAAAGAAAAAGAGATAGCAAACGCGTGAGTGCAAACCCATTTGTGGATTAACCCTAAAAAGGATGCGAAAATAGTGGACGCGCCACAGCAGCCAACTCAAAAGAGCATATTTCTGAACCTAAGCCTATTCCAGTTCCTATCCTTTGTCCGAAGAGGCGTTTTTTACACTTTCATGATAAACTACCTTTTCGATCTAATGCAAACTGTAACCCTGACAACATTACTTGGCACATTCAACATGATGACCTCTGCGCTTGGTCAAAACTTGTTATGGGGAAGAATATCCGACCGTTATAGGCTTAGAACAAGACTGATAATCGCAGGGGAATCCATTGCTGCAACAACATACTTCATTGTTTTCGTAATTCATAAACACTTTCTCGAAGCGCAATCAAACTTTGCAGCGGGATTATCAATAATTCTTGGGCTTTCATTCCTTGAATTCTTCTGGTCCATGTCAGACGTTGGATGGGCTGCACTTCTGACAGACGTAACAACAACGAAAACACGTGGAGAAATCGTTGGCACACTTAACTTCATAGCCTCCCTAGGCCGCATGATAGGAATCATCTTTGCAGGTTATCTCTACAACAACGGCGAAGGTTTCCGCCAAGGAACAATATTCTACATAGTCATAGTCATGTTGTTTGCAAGCGCAACGATAATGTGGATAACTTCAAGGTCTACAAAAAGATTAGAACCAAGAACAGAAGAGACAGTTGCAAGAAATACCTTGGAACAAACACTTGCAGGAGATAACGAAGAAATCTACAAGTGGTTTCTTGTATCGCTGATCATAATAGTTATTGGAGCAGCATGCATAAGCCAAGTTTTCTTGATTTTCCTTAAACTTCCAGAAGGATTAAACGTAAGCGACCCTGAACAGAGCTTCATATTAACAGCTTGGACTATCGGCGGAATGCTAACAAGCCTACTGTCCGGACGGCTTGCAGACAAAATCGGAAGAGTCAAAGTTCTATTCATGGGATTAGGCCTAGCAATACTAACGCCTTTATTCTACGGTTCAGCCCCTAACGTCTCAACCATGGCTCTAATTTACGGGTTAAACGGAGTGGCTTTCTGGACAATGCAAACGGTCGGCTTTGCCTTTGCTGGAGACATAATACCAGAAGATAAGAGAGGTCGCTTTTTTGGCAGATATAATACTGTGATGGCTTTAGGATGGGGTCCAGCAGGGCTTTTGGTAGGCGGACCGCTTGCAGACATCCAAACCCAACATTTTGGACTGTCCTCTTACACAGCATATGTAAACACTTTCTACGCATCATCAATCATGGTGACATTAGGCACAATACTATTCGTTGCAAAAGTTGCAAGGCAGAAAGCCAAAACCGCTTAAAAGTTAAAAACAAGTTCACACTAAAACTGCCACGAGGCTTTAACCATGCTTGAATTCAAAACAGTTAAAATTGAAGTGCCAGAAGACTGCAACGTGATTTTAGGCATGGCACATTTCATAAAAACTGCTGAAGATCTGTACGAGGCTTTGATTAACGCAGTTCCAAACATAAAATTTGGAATAGGTTTCTGTGAAAGCTCCGGTCCCTGCTTAGTGAGACTTGAGGGAAATGATGAGGAATTGAGGCAGTTGGCAGCAAAGAAAGCCTATGAAATTGCATGCGGTCACAGCTTCATAATTTTCTTGAAGAACGCTTATCCAATAAACGTTTTAGACAAGATCAAGAATGTTCCAGAAGTATGCACAATTTACGCTGCTACAGCAAATCCTCTAGAAGTCATCATTACAGAAACCAAGCAAGGCAGAGGAATAGTCGGTGTGATTGATGGACTATCAAGTAAAGGCGTCGAAACTGAAGAAGACATAAAGGCAAGAAAGGAGTTTCTGCGAAAAATAGGCTACAAGCTCAGCTAGGGCAGTTCTTAGAAAAAACAAGGCAGGGTGAAGTTGCCCTGGATGTTGCCGTCAGACTCGAAGTACATTCAACGTGTTAACGTGCAAAGCTGAATTTTAGCTTTTTTTGCTTTTCACCCGTGTGTCATCAATTTCTGCTGTAAATCAAAAGGAATTCTTTCTTGCATTTTTTCAGAAGCATAGACAACTAAATGTTTAAACTGATTTTCTGTTAGGACATGGCGTGCCCTTGACAAAATCTCAAGGCACACTTCTTTAAAAACCAAGTCGGCGCAGCCTTTTTTTGCGTCATCAATTAATTCTTTGCAAGCCTGAAGGATTTGTTCGCTCAAGGCAATACCACCCTGCAATTAAATAGCTAGACTGTAAAACATTAAAAACTCTTATGAATTTAGAAACAGAATTGGCATTTCAGTTCGCCAAATTGTTTGGGCTGAATACAGTTCCCGTTTGATACTATTCTTGTATTTGCAATTATAAAAAAGAGCTGGCGAGACCTAAAGCCCACATGATCCTAACCTTTGCCCCTATCTTTCTTCTGCCGTTGTACTGTCTTCGCCGCCTTGTTTGCTCCGGCAAACGCTGACAATCCCAGAATCTCGCCTTTCACCATATCCATCGGAATCGCAAACACAATAGTATTACTCTGGTCGTAGCTGATGTCCTCCAAGCTTGACAATGTACGCAAATAAAGCGCTCGATTGCTCATCTGCCTTACTGCCTTCTCCAATTTTTCAGCTGCCGTCAACTCTCCTTCACTCTTAATGATCACTGCCCGTTTCTCCCGTTCAGCTTCAGCCTGCCGTGCAATCACTCGTTTCATATCCTCAGGCAACTCCACGTTCTGCAAATTCACCGAGGTAATATCCACACCCCATTCCCTTGTCTCCTTCTCCACAATTCTCTCAATCTTCTCTGCGATCTCATCCCGCCGCGCTAACAATTCATCTAACTCTACATTCCCCACTACATCCCGCATTGTCGTCTGTGCATACTTCATCACACTGTTCCACAGATTCTGAATGTTAACAAGGCTATCCTTCGTATTTACCACTTTCATGAAAACCACTGCATCAATACTTACACTGATGTTGTCTTTAGTCATTACCTCCTGTCTAGCAACATCCAAAGTGATAATTCGCTTATCTTGCTTCAGAAAACTCTCCGCAATCGGCCACTTGAAGAAGAATCCTGGACCAACAAGCCTCTGAAATTTTCCGAAACGCAGTATTATGGCCTCTTCCCACTCCTTGTTAATAGCAACAGTAGTCGGCAAAGCCATCACAGAAACGATTGCGACAACGCCGAACACAACAGATAGCACAGGATCTGGGAAAGAAAGGATAGCCAGCGCCAGAAATACTAGGAACAATGCTAAGAAAAATGCGAATGGAGCAGGAGAACCAGAATACGCTTCCTTCTTCGCGGTATCAGTCTCCATGGTTCCACTCATTCCCCAAACTCACCTCCTTCATGTTAAGCAATTCCATAAGCACATTTCTCTTCTTGGCATATAACTGTTCATACAAGAGCCTATGGCTATGTTCGGTGACAACTTAATTAACAGCAAAAAACCCCAGAGAATCTTGTTAGAGATTCTTATGAAGAATATGGAAATTATTTCTCCCAAACATCGAGAGGGGGCTTACGGTCTGGAGGTATCGGCGACCTGTATTTCTTTTTACGTATTCTTTGTTCATGTTCCTCTCTTGCTTTGTTCAAAACACTTTCATTTGTCAAGAGATCAATAGCTGTAGCAGCCATCACCTTCGCTGCGAATACTAATGACTTGTGTCCAATTCCAACTCCGTTTTGCGCCACGGCTTGCCATGAATGCGCGGGTGTACCTAAGACCCAAGTGGCAGTGCCAAATTCTACAGTGGGTGCTTGCCAACTCACGTCGGCTACGTCGGTGCTGCCGTGGCTAACTTCACCTTCACCCCAAGGATCAGGAACTTCATCGTCTACCAGTTTGTCCACAAGTTTCTCCCACCTGGGACGTTTTGATTTCCTTAATTGGGCAATCTTCATTTCAGGAGTGATTGTCTTGGCAATCTCCTCAGCAAATTTCAAATCGTCGTCACTGTATTTAGGCAGCCCGATTTCACGCATATTCTTGACAATCAGCTCCGAGATAGTTCTGTTAGGAATCACGTTGTAACTTCCTTCGAGAAACTCTGTCTTCACTTCAGTTCTCGTCATCATTGCTGCTCCTTCTGCTATTTCGAGAATCCAGTTGTATATGAATTCCATCTGATCTCTCTCTGGCGCTCTTACATAATACCAGCTTCTGGCGTATGACGGTACAATATTCGGCTGGTCTCCGCCCTTTTCGATTACGTAGTGTATTCTTGCATCTTGGATCACATGTTCCCTCAGATAGTTGACACCAGTATTCATCAATTCCACCGCGTCCAACGAGCTTCTGCCCTGCTCAGGAGAGGCACCAGCGTGGGAAGCCTTACCGTAAAAATGAAACTTAACCGAGTTAACAGCCAAGCTGCTCATCAAAGAAACATCATTCATAGTGCCTGGATGATGACTAATTACAGCGTTGACATCATCAAAATATCCGTCTCTAACCATGTACACTTTGCCAGAGAAGTTCTCTTCAGCTGGACATCCAAAGAATTTGACGGTGCCCTTCCTGTTCTGTTTTTCCATGGCTTTCTTAGCTGCTATTGCCGCTGCCATTCCACTTGTCCCGTGAATGTTATGTCCACATCCATGTCCCGGTTTTCCGGGATCTAACGGTTCTTTCCATGGAACCTTTTTCTGCGACAATCCAGGCAGTGCATCGAATTCACCCATAATTCCTATAACCGGTTTTCCTTCACCCCAATCGGCTACAAAGGCTGTGGGCATCGCCGCGACTCCACGTTCAACTCTAAAATCATGCTTCTCTAACTCGTCTGCTAGAAGTGCTGAAGACTTAAACTCAATTAAGCCCAGCTCAGCAGACTCCCACACTTTATCGCTTATTTCAATAATTGACTTCTTATTTTTCTCAATCCAATCAGAAGCGCGTTCCTTTTCAGCGGACATGAACAACACCTAGAATACACAAATAAGAAGTCAACTTGGTTTTTATGATTTGCTAAATTATGCCTATTCCACAAGGAGAACAAGGGTTGACCAAACCATAAACCAAAAATGGAATTTTACGGAAGGCATCTAGATTTCTTCATCTTTCACTTAAAACTTCTAGAAAAGCATCAATTCTGTTTTTGATTTGAGCTTCAGCATATTGCCTAGGATCAGCCATGTCAGCTTCAAACAGAAGATAAGGAACGTTAAACTCTTTGCTTAGAATATCTGCTGTCACTAGCTGTGGAGCTGACCATGTCTTGCAGCTTCTGTTAGAGAATAAGACGGCTCCGTCTATTTGGAACTCCTTAATACTTTCTAAAAATCTTTCCGTTCGTAGATCTATGTCAACATTCAAGCCCATAGCCAAAATCTTTCTTGCTATGCTTTCTAACGGTTTTGATGCGTCTAGCCTGTAAGCCCATGCGTCACTATAAGGCTCGTATACAAAAACTGCTCCTTTATTCTCAAAGTACTTTATGAGATCGAACGCGTGCCAAAGCCATATTCCATCGAACAGCAATCTAAATCTTTCATTTTCTACTATTCCCTCTCCCATGCTGACTTTTTCTTTAACTTCTTCTAAAAGTTCCTCGTAAAATTTGACAGCTTCATTTGTTCCTTGCATAACTACAAGTGGAAAAATGTCTGAGGCTGAGTCTCTGCCACCAAGCGGGCAAGGTCTATGGCTTCTAAGTTTCAAGGTTTCGAGCCACAGCTCACTCGCTTTATCTGAAAGCCTTACAATGTCTGCAAGTTTTTCCATGTCAAGTCTTAACCCGAATTTTTCCTCGATCATTTCTACAAGCTGTTCTAACTGTTTGACAACGTAATCCAGAACGTAGTTGTTTAAGTCCTCTGAGGTCAAAACATAAGGGGTCTCACCTACAAACAAGGGTGTTCCAAGATGCATGTGGAGACTCTGCCACCATTTAACGTAGACATCGCATGAATTTCTAAAAGTCATCAAAATGTCGGGAGGGGGCATGAGTCCGCTCGTTCCGCTTAGAACGTAACCCAGAGAACACCTGCTGTATGAGCATAAGTTTTGGGAATATCCTTCCTTTTCAGCTTCTTGAAGATAATCCAGTATGAAACCGCGAGCACTGCACATTGCACCGAAGTGTTCGGGGGCTATTGGATAAACATCAAGAGCGTATAGCAGTTCGACAGGCGTGAATACGGTTATCCAAGCAACAGGTTTACCTTGAGCCTTTGCATCAGAAGCCTTTGAGAAGTATGTCATAATAAGCTCGCCTATCTTTCTGGTTGTTTGAAGAACACTGCTCTTTTTTCTTTGCAAGCTCATTTTAACCACTTATAGATTCAATGAAGGCTTCAACTCTGGTCTTGATTCTGCCAATCTCTTGGGAAGGATTTTCATAATCTATTACCATCGTGGGAATATCTTTTTTGGCAAGCATGTTTCTGATGTGCACGCTATCATATAAGATAGGGTCGCAGAACCTTTCTGCAAATGTTATTGCCCCTTGCACCTTAAACTCTTCAATCATGAAATTTACATATTCAAGCCTCTGTTCGAGAGGATCATGGGAAGGACAAGGTGTCCTCTTAAGGTATCTGCGAGCTAACGCTGAAATAGGATCTTGAGATTCCTCAACATTGCTCCAAAAATATCTTGAACCTGTGCATAAGTCATCAGATGCAACGAATCCGCCAGACTCTTCTATTGTCTTTATCAAAACAAGGTCATAAACAGTTGTGCCATTTAGGTGCAACCGCACATCACCACGAGTTTCCCCATTGTCAAAGTTTAATGACTTTATTTGCGTGTTTATTTCTGATTTTGGCATCCACATGCTTGCAAGAGCAAGGTGAAAGCGGTCGAATGCATTAATCTTGTACTTGCCACCGGTGTTTAACACGTAAATACTCTTGAGCAAAGCCCTGTTTTCATTACACAATTCAATAGAACTAAACAATGTGTTATGATCAATCTTTGCCTCAAAATTATTCTCGAGAAATTCTTCAAGTCTCACAAGTTCCATTCTGAAAAAATCAAGTGATAACTCGTTGTCTGTATTATGTGGCACTCTTAAGAGAAATAAAGGCTTACTGAGTTTTTTCTTTAATATATCGTAGAGCCTCCACATTGGGTCACACGTGTGGGCAACGATGAATCCGCTGAAGAAGTCTTCATGTTTCAGTATGTTTTCTAATGTGGCGCTGGCAAATGGACATACAAAGCTTGGTGTGAGAGCACTGGTGTTTGCTCCAATATTTGTTACTCTGTATGGTTGCAGTCCAGCTGAGATTATCAGCTCTTCAGGAACATAGCTGCATGTATATCCGATAATTTTGACTCCAGAATCCCTATATTGGTTTAATATTGCCGTAGGATTCTCGCACAAGTCACGTATACCATTTGGTATCTTCATGGCTTAAAGTAAAAATGAGGTTAGATAAAAACCAGTTGCCGTATACTATCCAGTAGCTTATAGAAGAACAAAAGAAAAAGAAAGAGTGTTGCCTTTATTTTCCTTTAAATTTCGGTGTTCTTTTTTCAAAGAAGGCAGAAATACCTTCCATGATGTCCTCAGACTTCATGCACGTTATGCCGCCTTCAGTCATCATCTTGTTTCCTTCCTCCATGCTGATTTCCATGGCCTTTGAAAGTATATTCTTGACTATACGCATTGCTATGGGAGCTTTTGTTGCCAATTGTCCGGCAAGATACATCGCCGTTGACTTCAATTCGTCGGGCGCAACAACCTTGTTAAGAAGCCCAAGCCTCTCGGCTTCTTTAGCGTCAAATCGTTCTCCCGTCAGAAGTATCTGGGCAGCATTAGCTCTTCCTGTGAGCTTCGGAATTCGGACGCATCCTCCCCACGAGGGAATCAATCCTAAATTCACTTCGGTGGTTCCAAGACTGGCCTTTTCTGATGCAATTCTCATGTCACATGCCGCTGCCATTTCGAGCCCTCCGCCTAGCGCGTACCCATTTATTGCGGCTATTACAGGTTTATCGAAGGTCTCTATCTTGTCGAAAACATTTTGGCCCAACTCCATTCCAGCTTTCATATCGGCTTCATCGCCCGCTCCAGCTTCGCTTAAGTCGAACCCTGCACTGAAAGCTCTGCCAGCCCCCGTTATAACGACGCTTCTGATCTTATCCTCTTTCCTTATCTCTTCGAGTACCTTATCCAGTTCTTCGAGTAAACCTCTACTTAGGGCGTTTAGGGCGTCTGGTCTATTCAATGTTATTATTGCTATGTTCTCTTCCTCTGGCGTTAGGAAACTTGCAGCTTTCTCGTAAATCAAGTATTTGTATTCCATAACTCTCACCTTTTTACCCAACTAAAAATATCAATTTCAATAAAAATCTTCTCATACGTTCTGTGCCAAAACAAACGTGAATGTATAAAGTATCCTCATCATGCTCTATTAGTAGCATCTTCTGGCGCGTGAAAAATCTATTTAACAATCCTTACAGAAGTTTTTGGCGAAATCGAAATAAGCACAACATAATACAATGTTTCATTGGTGAGATCGACGGAGCCAACTAAGAACAACATTAGGTTTGGCTGCCTCTTGCCTGTTCCAGGCACTCCCGTGAAGAAAATGTTTAAAATAGCCAAGGTTAATGAAGAAGCCGGTTTCGATTCGATATGGGTTCCAGATCACATTTTGTTCATACCTCCAGGAATTGTACCAGAGGCATGGTCTACGCTGGCTGCGGTCGCAGCTGAAACAGAAAAAGCAGCCTTAGGAACATGCGTTAGCGATCCACATAGATACCATCCCGCAGTTCTCGCCCAAAAAGTTGCCACTGTAGATCAGATTTCAGGCGGCCGAGTGATACTTGGACTCGGCGCAGGGGAAGCCATGAACCTTGAACCTTTTGGAATAAAATGGAAAAAACCTGTTTCGAAACTGATTGAATTTGCAACAGTCATACGTAAGCTCTGGTCTGGTGAGATTCTGAATCATGAAGGACGTTTCTGGAAACTGAAAGATGCCTTTTTGCAGATCAATCCTGTTAAAGGCAGGGTACCCATATACTTTGGGGCAAACGGTCCACGTACGCTTAGGTTAACAGGGGAGATGGCTGATGGTTGGCTTTCAATCCCGCTTTCTCCAAAGTTATATGAAAAACACCTTAAGCTTGTTGAAGAAGGAGCTGAAAAAGCAGGTAGATCCTTGGACGACATAGATACGGGGGTCTATCTGTACACGTCTGTTACTGAAAAGGCTGAAGATGCTTACAAGCAAATTGAAAAGATAAGGTCTCAAGTGATACCTTCGCCAGAACTATTGAGAGAAGCAGGTTACGACGTTGAATTACCCGAGGAACTTCAATCAATATCTTACGTCAAGGCACTTCTAAATTCTGAATGGGTCGAAAAATTTCTAGCCTTCGGTGAATTGATTCCAAGGGAAGCTGCAATCGAGTTTTCAATAGCAGGAACTGTAGAAGATTGCATAAACAAAATAGACGAGTTCGTAAAAGCTGGTGTTAAACATTTCTTGCTACTGAATGTGGGACCTGATCCCCGTCAAGTGATGAAAGCATACGGTGAAGAGATATTACCGCACTTCAAAAGTAAATGACGCGCCCGTTCTGCCTTGCGAAGTTTTTTTTAATAATAGTATTTATTGCAGAGAATCTGTCAAGCAAACTAATCAAAAAAATCTCAGATCTTAGTTAGAGAAGGAATTGTTAAAGGATGAACAATTTTGATGAAATTCATGCGTATCATAGAGTCAGAAAACTTTGATGTCTTCTTAGACTTCATAGTCCTCGTCTCATTTTTAGAAAAAAGGTTGTTTTCAACATAGCTGTGTTATTAGGCTCCAAATATGTATCTCAGACACTGTTTTTCTGTCGTCAGGCTTTTTTGGGGCTGATGAATTTCGCGTATGTTAAATATGTATTCGCCAAAAGTGGGGTTATCTTGCAGGTGGCACGCACGATGTGCTTTCTTTAGCGAGTGCACTATTTATCTTAGTGGATAAAAAAGGGGAAGAGATGGGTTACCAGTAGTGTTCCCATTCGTAATAGATTGTTACTGAGCCATCGGCATCTACGTTTATGACCCATGAAAGGGTGGAGCCAACTCTAGTTGCTGGGGGTGTAGATGTGACCAGAGTGTAACCATTGATGTCCTGTTCTATGAGAATTTGAATATTCATGGTCTTGTGGTTCCGGATTGTTATCTTTATTCCTCGAACATCGTGGTGATATTGATCTATTGATTTTGTCACTTCTCGAGTTACTTTGATGTCGAAGGCGTAGTTGACTATGGCAATGCTTTCTCCTTTCACAGGCGTATAGGGAATACTGTCTTCGCCTACCCAAGTTTCGTCTCGATAGAAGTCTACAATTCCTGCTGCAAGTGGTTCGCTCAAAGTGTTGTTTATGTGATAGCGGTTCAGCACTTCGCCGCTTTCCCAGAAGTATTCTTGCCGCAGACTTACGGTGCCATTGAATAGAGGTAACTTGACAACAGTGCCTTTTTCGAAGGACAGTTTGGCGCCGTAAGTATATTCATGGTATTCATCGATTGTAGTTGACGTGAATTCAATCGAAGGAGAGAGTTGAACCATGCCTTCTGCATACACGTCAAAGTAAGGTTTCAGGACTGGTCCTGTGTACACAATATGAGGGCCACCACTTACAAGCACTAGGGTAAAATTGTTCCAGTTTTCAACATTTTGTATGGTAGCCCAGCATTCAAGATGGGATGTTTCAAGGTCGACGAAATATGTGGGTTTCCATGTTGGGCCTCGCATCAGGTAAGAGATTCTGAGTTGATACTCTCCCGGCGGAGAATCTGTTGTAATTTGCACGAGTATTTTTGGTCCTTGGGTTTGAACAACTTCTGTCAGAACAATTTTTGTTATTCGATTTCCCGGAATCATGATGGTTCCATTGTTAGCCTCCAGAAGTAACATGTTGTCCCAACCGAGGAATTTGCCCGAGTACACTGATTCTTCTGTGTAAACTGTTATTATGTCGCCTCTCTCAATGATCGGATGGTATTCTTCACTCGTTGTAATTTTAACAACGTTGATTCCCCTCGCCTTTAATGTGTCAGTCAACGCGCCAGATGGAAGATAAAACTGAATCATCTCAGTGTCTTCTTCAAGTTCGACGGTTTCGTCGTAGCTTACGAAAGTGACACCGTTCCCGTAAATTGTGACTTTATCTGCTGCATTTTCCCCAGTCTCTAATACTGTCGTGTCTGCAAACATTCTATCTGTGAGGGTTACAGTTGCAAAGGCAAATCCCGCCGCGGAAATTGCTATTATGCACAAGAGCGCTACCAATTTTTTAGCGGAAACATGCATAAGATTTTTCACCTTAAGAACCTCTCAGGGTTCTCCAAGTAGAAAAAACACCTTTATTTCTTAAACCTATTCTTTAGAACAATTTGTCCAGTTTCTAGAACAATTTGTAAAACTTGTTAATTGAGAAAGAAAGAGGTGATGTGAAGTTATGGCACAATGAGTATGCCAAAACTGTTTCTATTCTGTTGCGTGAGTTTTCTTTCTTTTCCGTCTTGTCAGGTATATTGCGGTGGGTATGGCTGCGACGGCTACGGCTGCAATTATGTATGGAGCATAGTCTGAGAGGTTTAAAAACTGTGGCGACGATGGAGATGAACTGGTTAAGGATTGAAGCACGAAACTGGACGGAGCTTGGAAATCATCTTCTTCGTGATGTATGTCCATTTTGATGACCCCCATCAACATTAGTACAACATCGTAGTAAAACATCTGAGCAGCGACCAGTATGCCCGTTGCCTTATCATACCACAGGTCGAGACACGCGTTGATTCCGACGTCCGGCCTTATTCCCTTAACATAAACGTGCCAGCAGTCAAACTCTCCAGCCGGAGTCTTGACAGGATTGTACAAGTAAGTCATTACGGTTGCGTTGATCTGGTAAGGCGGTTTCCCGTATATGGTTACTTCGTCCCACTTCTGGACGTTTGGGTCAATCCAAAAGTTGATCTTGCCAAGGTTTGTACCGTTCGGCGCTATTATGTCCCGGTTGTCCACATTCATCTGAACTGACGCCGTCTTGTTCCACGGAAAGATCGCGAGAGTGTTGTTTTCATCAAAATCTTTTACAAGAAGATCGATGTGGAAGTCCACATCGGCATAGCTTCCGCTTAGTGACTTGACCTTCCAGCTGTACGTGCCATCAGCCCAAATTGGGCCTCTACAATGTACTTCAGTATGATCGACCACTTCGATAATCTCACTTATGATACCGTCTGATCTAACCTTATACGTTGCGGAAAAACCTTCCTTCAGCCAGTAAGGTTTGGCGAGAGTTAAGGGGAGAAGGGAGCTGATCAGTAAGAGTGGGATTAGAAAAGTTTTGGGATTCGCGGTAATTCTCATTGGTTTTTCCCTACTGTGTTGGCTCTTTTGGTCTTCTCTTTCGTCTTGTAATGTAGACCGCGACAGGTATGGCTGTAACAGCGAGAGCTGCAATTATGTACGGTATGTACTCTGAGATGTTCAGGAACTGTGGTGAAGATGGGGATGAAGTGGTTAAGGATTCAAGCACAAAACTGGAGGGAGCCTTAAAATCATCCTCATGCCATACATCAATTTCGGTAGCGCCCATCAACATCAATATAACGTCATAGTAAGAAAAATGGGCGGCTACCAGTATTCCTGTTGCTTTGTCATACCACAGATCGAGGTCCGCTTTGATTCCAACATCCGGCCTTATCTTCCCTTGAACATATACGTGCCAGCAGTCGAACTCTCCAGCCGGAGTCTTGACAGGATTGTACAAGTAAGTCATTACGGTTGCGTTGATCTGGTAAGGCGGTTTTCCATAAATCGTTACAGTGTCCCACTTCACAACGTTCGGGTCTATCCAGTAGTTGATTTTGCCGAGGTTTGTACCGTTCAGCGCTATCGTGTCGCGGTTGTCCATGTCTATCTTAACCGACGCTGTCCTGTTCAATGGAAGTGCTACAAACTCACTCTTTTCATTGTCATAGCGTCGAAAAATAAGATCGAGATCAACGTCTATTTCAGCGTAAATTCCGCTTAGGGACTTCACCTCCCAGCTGTACGTGCCATTACCCTGATCTAGAGCCTCACAAGCTACTCCATGATCGAGCACTTCGATGATCTTCGTCTTAATCTGATATGATTTAAACTTGTATGCGGCGGAGAAGCCTTCCTTCAACCAATAAGGTTTGGCGAGAGCCATTGGAGAAAAACTGCTAATGACAAGAAGAAAAAAAAGGGAGGGAACGAGGAATATTGTAGCTTTCATTCGATCGCCTTACACTACGCGTCTAATAACGTAGTAGCATAGCGCACTCTCTAATAGGTAAAACGAAAAATGCTTATTAAGGTTTCCCTCAATAATTGAAAACATGTTGATTTTGGAGTCGCATGGGCTGACCAAGCATTTTGGTGATGTGCATGCTTTGCAGGGGCTTGATCTGCAGTTGAGTGAAGGGGTTTCTGGGCTTGTGGGGCCGAATGGCGCTGGAAAAACGACTACTATTGGAATTCTGTTGGGTTTGCTTAGGCCTGATGGAGGCAGAGCCTCAGTTTTCGGTTTTGACTGCTGGAGTGATAGTTTTGAGGTTAGACGTCGAGTGGGGGTTCTTCATGAGAAGCCGGTGTACCCCAGCAGTTTTACAGGTAGAAGATATTTGGAGTACGTGGCCGAGTTCTATGGTGTGGGAGATCCTAACAATCAAGCTGATAGACTTTTGAGGGTTGTGGGGTTTCCGGTGGAAGCTGCTGACAGGAAGATCGGTACGTATTCAGCAGGTATGGTTCAGCGGATCGGTCTTGCTCAAGCGTTGATTGGTGAGCCTCGGCTTGTGATTCTTGATGAGCCGACTGCAAACTTGGATCCTGTTGGCAGGGCAGAATTCTTGGAGAAGATCAGAGAACTCCATAGAGAACAGGACATCAGCTTCCTTGTTTCAACTCACATTCTGGGCGAGCTTGAAAGGGTTTGCGACCAAGTTGCCATAATCAACAATGGTGTTGTAAAGGAGCAGGGGAGGATCGCAGAGCTTGCTAAGAAGTATGAGGCAGAAAACTATGTGATAATCGTTTCAAAACCCCAATTACTGGTCAAAGAAGTTGAAGAGTCAGGTTTCGCAGAAGACGTGACGGTTGATGGAACCAGAGTGCTGGTCAGAACTGACAGTTGGCAACAGCTGCAAGATGAAGTCATCCATGCAGTCAAAAAGAACAAGTTGCGTCTTGTGGCTTTTGGTCCTCAATATGGATTGCTTGAGTCCATTTATAGAAAAGTCATGGAGAAAGAAGAGAATGACTGAAAAACCTTCTAAAACTCCAGGCAGATTCATCTCTTTAGTTCGTTGGGAACTGGAGAAAGCCTTCTCCTTCGCCACTCTGGCAATAATAATAGCCGTCGTCCTTTATATCACAGTCCCGGCAACTTACGGCGGTTCCAGTTCACCTTCTCAGATACCGTCCTTAGAGTCTCTGCTCGAACGTTTTGCATCGGGCTGGACACGTTCATGGAGTTATCAAGTATCTGGCTTTTTCATGTATGGTGCTTTCATTTTTAGTGCTTTAGCTTCTAACAGTCTGTCGAGAGACATGTCAAGAGGGTATATGAGGGTTCTTCTTTCTTATCCTATTGGAAGAACGAAGTTTCTCTTGTCGAAGATTCTAGTCTTACTCTTCGTTCCCTTCTTTGTCTTTATGTGTTGTCTCCTCTTTGTGGCTGCTTTGGTTTTTCCCGGACTTTTCTGGCACATGAAGGCGTCTAGTGTGGCATACATGATGCTTGTCGCACTCGTCCAGATGCTCTTTATGCTCGCGGTTTCCTTTTCTACGTCTTTGCATATCAGGCAGCCTGTCATGTCCTTTCTAGCCTCTGTTGTAACCCTCATCGCTATGCAACAGATGGGAGTTTATCTTGTTGCCCCGTACAAGTATTTGCTGCCGACGGGCAGCACAATGATCCTGATGGACTATCATTTCTCTCAATACATGTTCGGTTCCTACTACAGCTACAACGATCTTGCTATGGCTCTGTTCGGCATGACCGTCATCCCAGCTATTCTTCTTGTTCTGAACATCATCTATTTCAAATCGAGGTTTGAGACGTGAAAGGTAAGGATGCGAAAAACAAACTGACGAAAGCTGGTTACCTGGTTATTGTAGTTGCGGTGATGGTTGCTTTCTCACGAGTCTTCGTAGTTGATTCCAACCCCAGCCAGGTTGGAGGTCACTTTGAGATTAGCCCGAACTCAGAAAACTTTGAAGCCACAATTTGGGACACCCGAAATGTGCGAGTGGTCATCGATCTTTCTCCAGCCACCTCAAGGATTAGCGTGTATTTATTCGATGAAGCCGGCATCAAGTTGTTGCATGATGAAGGGGTTTTTGAGCCTGTCTTCAGCCTTGAAGATGTGGATGGGTGTGACTTTGCTTTTCAGCCACGGTACCGAGGAATCTACGCTTTTTTGATCCAGAACACAAGCAATCAGACAGCAAGAATAAGCCAACGAGTGATCCATCAAGGACTCGAATGGGACATCCTCCAGTTCTCAGGCATACTTGCAATCATCGGAGTCGCCATGACCCTTCTTCCACGACTCCCCTACCTCAAAAAAGCCAAGATCTAACTATCATTTTATACGCGGTTTCCTTCTTCCCCGCTCACGCTATTAAAATATACAAAAAAACCTAAAGCTATGACGAAATGGGTGTACCAAAACTGTTTCGTTTCCGCGTGCACAATTCAGCTGGCTACTATTTTTTAAGCGAGAACACGTATGCGCGGTGGGTTTCTCTTATATGTTGTTTCTATTCTGCTGTGTGAGTTTTCCTTCTTTTCCGTCTTGTCAGATACACTGCAGTGGGTATCGCTGTAACAGCGACAGCTGCAATTATGTACGGTATGTACTCTGAGATGTTCAGGAATTGTGGTGATGATGGGGATGAAGTGGTCATAGATACAAGGATGAAGCTTGATGGAGCTTTGAAGTCTTTACCGTCTTTGGCGTACAGGTATACTTGGACTGCTCCCATGGAGGTCATTATGACGTCGTAGTACGTCATGAAGGCGGCTACCAGTATTCCTGTTGCCTTGTCATACCATAGAAATGTATTTGCCTTTAACCCTAGGTCTGTTCTTTTCTTTCCCTCGACGTACAGCTCCCAGCAGTCGAACTCTCCGACTGGCGTCTTGACAGGGTTGTATAGCCATTGCATGACTGTTGCTTTTACCTCGTGTGGCGGTTTTCCATATATTGTCACCAAGTCCCATTTCTGAACGTTGGGGTCGATCCAGTAAGGGATTGTACCCAATTCCGTCCCGTTCAACAATGTGACGGTACGGTTGTCCACATCCATCTTGACGGTTGCAGACTTGTTCCAAGGCCCTATTACAAACCCTGAATGCTCATAGCTCCAGTATTTTCCCGTCAAATCCAGATTCACGCTTACTTGGGCATAACCTTCACTCATCGCTTTGACTTCCCAGCGGTAAGTGCCATTCGCATCATCCACCGTCATACCAAGCCATCCATGAGCGGTTGCTTCAAAGTCTTCGGTCAGAATATCAGTCGATATGATTTTGTATGTGGCGGAGAAACCTTCCTTAAACCAGTAAGGTTTGGCGAGAGCCATTGGAGAAAGACCGTTAATGACAAGAAGAAAAAAAAGGGGGAGAACGAGGAATATTGTAGCTTTCATTCGATCACCTTGCACTACGCGTCTAATTCTGCCGTAGCCCAAAAGAAATCTACCTGCTGTCCAGTCTTCAGCTTGACATTTCCCGTTGAATACGTCTCCAGATGATATGGTCGTCCCTGACCATCCTTTTTGTTTTTTTCTTCCGAATCATAGTAGCAGAAGATAAACGGTGGTGGTGGGTCCGAACAATCGCCGTGATCCCAGTCATTCTCATAGGGATCGAAGTAGTCGCCTTGGTCGTCTCCTCTGACCTTGGAATATACCCAGAAATTAAAAGTTGGGTAGAGCTCCGAGTATGACGTATCTTCATTCTGTCTCCAATTCGCATAGACTGGCAATGCAAGCATACAAGCTACCATCGCTGTCAACGATAAACCCAAAAGCGTTTTTTGAACATCATTCTTTATATACCTCTTTGTTGATGTCGGCAATGAGAATAATAAATGTAACTACGAACCCTTATAAAATTTTTCCTTAATAATTGAAAACATGTTGATTGTGGAGTCGGATGGGCTGACCAAGCATTTTGGTGATGTGTATGCTTTGCAGGGGCTTGATCTGCAGTTGAGTGAAGGGGTTTTTGAGCCTGTCTTCAGCCTTGAAGATGTAGATGGATGTGACTTCACGTATGAACCAACCTACCGCGGCATCTATCTGCCCACAAAAATTTTTAATTGGAAGACTTCAAACATATTTCCTTTACGATGTAAATGACACTTAGACGCATGAGTGGACGAGAAAGGATCTCAGTAGTTCTTCTCAATAAACCTAGTTTTGATGAACTGGCACTCAAATTTCTCGTGCTGAGCCTCAATAAAATACAAAAATGCTTTGAGTTTGAGTTTCAAGATCTTGAAGAATATCCATTAAAGAATGGAGACCTCAGCGAAATAGAAGACATTATCCATTGCTTCTCAAGACAGATAGAAAAAGAGGAGCTTGAGGGAGATTACTTTGTTGGCATAACTTCATACGAGATCGAGGAAAACCATTTTATGGTTGCGAGCAAGGGTGGAGATATTTCAGTAATAACTACGAAAGGTTGGGATAAACATTTTGCACCACCATCAGTCTTTGAATATATAATCCACAGTCTAACCACAGCACTAATTATGATGGCTGATAAGACAGGAACAATGGACACTCATGATCCCATAAGGGGATGTTGTTTAGATTATGTTTACCTCAAAGAAAACGTCAAAGTCGATATACCTATGAGATACATTTGTAATTTTTGCAAGTCAGCAATAAAAAAGAAACTGGGAAGCGATTTTTTGGAATGTTTTGAGAAGATCAACTCCTTTGATTGGTTGGGTGAAGTAGAGATCGTAGGCACTATCGCTTGGAACTTGAAGAAATATTTTAGGACAGATCTGAACAAGGACACAGGTCTTTACAAGACAAGACGGGAAAGATTAAAAGACTATTTGTTAGGACTGCCTAAGGAACTGACGTCGCTTTCACTAAACACTCTAGTAGCTGCAATTATGGGCTTCATAATAGGCTTACTCTTGAGTGCAGATTAGTATTAGTATTAGGTGCGGTTGCTCTCTTTCGGTTCCTTCGCTTTTCCTTCTCTATTCCTTTTTCCTAACATGCACTATGTGTAGTTGAAGCTTTTCAGAAGCTTTCTCTCAGAATTAAGGTTAATCCGAAAGCCCACGTACAAGTTGAATTAGTGCTTTTTGTTCAACTCCAAAAATGTTTTATAATACCACAAGCTAAATGAAAGAAGGGGGAGAAAATATGGTTGAACCTCAATTTGAGATAACAAAAGATGTTGCTGGCGAATACAGGTTTAGGTTAAGAGCGCCAAACGGTGAGATAATAGCGGTAAGTGAAGGCTATAAGTCAAAAGATGGCTGCAAGAAAGGCATAGCATCAGTCAAAGAGAACGCTCAAAAAGCAATAATTCAAGACCTTACAGGGGAATAGCGAGACACCGCTCATTTTCAATGTTGTTTTGGGGTTGATTTGTTGTCTGAGTTGTTGAAGAGTGCAAAAGGTGCACAAAAAGATTATCGATGGGTAAAAAAATTAGTAACGACAGCTTATGATATTCCAATAGGTAAAAAAAAGAAGGGGAAGAAAAGACAAGTCGTAGCCAATCTTTTCGTGGGCGACTGGACAAAGTATCTTGGAAAATAAGGACAAGAATCAAAGATAAAGTTCCGAGGTGGAGAAGGCTATGTGCCAAGTAAGGACATTGGCAAAGAACGGGTTCTAGAGATCTATTTCATTGACGTGGGCCAAGGAGACGCAATCCTCATCCAAACAGCAGATGACAAGCGCGTCCTGATAGACGGAGGCAAAGACAAGAGCGCTCACAGCTTCCTTCAGTGGAAGTACAACTTAAAGAAATATCATAAAGTCTTCGACGTGATAATCATGACTCACGGGGATGCGGACCACGCAGGCGGCCTCATCCGAATTCTTCAGGATAACCACGTAATTACAAAGGCCATTTACCATAACGGAATCGCCAAGCACAGGGACGGCAGCCTGGGCGAGGTCGCGCATGAGGGGCATGGCGACATGCTTATCGACTTGTACGACGACATCGAGGATCTAAAACCTCGATACAGTCAATTGACCAAGATCTATCAAGACTGGGTCGACGTCGTCATAAAGGCCAAGAGACGAGCTGAACGACATAAACTCAACTTCAAGTGCTGTCGCGCGGACCAGAACACAAAACAGATTTCAATCGGTGGCCAAAATGGTCTGCGAATCACGTTCCTCGCCCCCATAAACCTAGGAGACAAAAACTCGCCTCGCCTCAAGACATTTGGAAGCGTAAGCAAGACGATAAACGGCAACTCCGTCTCAATACTGCTGGAGTATCGTCAGGCAAGAATCTTGCTGTGCGGTGACATGAATAAGCCCGCTGAGAAATTGTTTCTGCGTCATTGGGACGGAGACACGCTTCAAGCGCATGTCTTTAAGGCAAATCATCATGGCAGCCAGCACTTCACCACCAATTTCTTAAGTGCCGCGAAGCCTTGGGTCACCGTCGTATCCTCCGGAGACTTCCCTGACTATGGACATCCACGTGCCAACCTCCTAGGCAGCCTAGGACACTATGCGCCACCGGAAATCGATAAGCCTCTGCTGTTCTCTACAGAGATCGCTGCGACATTCAAAAAGATACCAGAATCCAAACTTGGGAAGGAGGGCCTTCGGCAATACGAGAAAACCATATATGGGATGGTTAATGTCAGAACGGATGGTAATTGGCTTGCGGCAGGCAGGGTCTATGGCAGAACGAAAAAGAAAGGGAGAGAAGGTAGACGCGCCAAGAGTCTCTGGAAATGGGAAGCATACGCCTTCAATATAGAAAACGCAAAACCACTTGGAAACAGACTGCTAGCTAGCTAGTTTGCGCGCGCGCAGTCATTGTTAACCGTCTTTTAACCTGTTGAAAAATGTCAGCTAATATACGTTGATCTACACCATTTCTCCACTTGCGCACGCATAAAGCTGTGTTTGCATCATGATATAAAATCTTAAATCTTTGTTGTATGCAAAATGATACTATGCGCCTGGTGTGAATATTGATAACTCAAAGTGACATAATATACTTTCTTTTGACAGATAGGTTCTGTGACGGTGACCCGGAAAATAACTTCGAGGTTGACCATAGAAATCCCTGCGCCTACCATGGGGGCGACTTTAGAGGAATTAAAGAAAAGATTCCATATCTTAAAAATCTTGGAGTTAATGTGGTTTGGTTAACTCGCGCGCGCGCGCGAAGTAGCAAAACATTGGTTTTCCGTTACAATAATGTTCCAAATCGAATCGGGAAAGCTCCCTATCTTTCCCTTCTTCAATCATTCTGCGACAGACCTTCTTTTCTGACTTTTCAACCAAATATGGACATTTCACGTCCTTGTATCCTCCGATTATCTGTGCATTCACATTATAATTTCAGCTATTTCTGAAGTAATCTCCAGCGAAGTTCTCACTCTCATGAACATGCATGAGCAGCTTAAGATGCCGAAGCAGAAAATTTAAGTCTATGTGACTGTGAGCCTACAGCTACAACAATCCACAATCCCAGTTGGGCGCGACACTTAGGAGTTGTCTTAGAAAAATATTACTCAAACGTCATGAAGAGTTTGCTCGCGACCGATTTTCCGGTTCTTCCCGACTGAGTTCAAGTTCTCCCAATTTTGTATAGGTTGGAGGAAATCCAATCAATATTTTGGGTTCATAATGCTTAATTACAATATGTTATCGTTTGAAACGGCATAGAAACATGTAAATGGCACGTGTGCTAACCAAAGGCGAATGTTGATGCCTCAGTCTTTAAAGATGGATGAAAGCTTAGATTTTGTTAGAGATTTGGAAGCCGGCAATCATGGTGTATTCTTTTATAGGAACTCACATGAGAAGCATGAAGTGGTCTTCAGCTTTTTGCAATCCGGGTTTCAGAAAGGCGAAGGAGCAATTTACGTTGCAGCGCAAGAAACTCCTGCAAAGATCCGCAAGAGCATGAAAGATTTCGGATTAAGCGTGAAGACCCTTGAAAAGGACGGCGTGTTGAAAATCTTCAGTTATGATGAGTGGTACATAATTGATGGCGAAGTGAACCCGTCACAGATATTAGAGTCAGCAAAACGTGTCTTCGATGAAGCAATAGAGATTGGGCTTAAAGGAATACACGGATGCGGCGAAGCCGCATGTTTCTTTGAACACAACAAAGAGAAAGAGTTGCTGGAGTACGAGCTTATGATAGGCAAAAAACTTGACCTTCCCGTAACCGTGCTCTGCGCTTACGACGTGGACCATGCCAAGTCGCTGGATGAGAAACTGTTTTTCAATCTGATCAAAGCCCACGGACCAGTTATCACCTCTAGCTTCTCGCAGGAAATAAAGTTCGAAAACTTCTTTCCAACAATCACGGGCAACGTCCTTGAAACCATCTTTGGAAAGGCGGGTAAAAAAGCAATTCTCACCATGCTCGACGAGAGCTATTCAATCACGCCGCAGAGAATTGCTGAAGACCCTAACTCCCTCGTCGAAGGATTAGAAGAACTAATCGGTTCTGGAACGCAAGTCATCACAAAATCAATAGCAACACAGATGCATTCCAAGATGGGAATAACACAACGTCAAATCACACCTAGAAAAAAGAATTAAAAATTAGAAGAACAGCCAAAAACTGAGTTACTGCCGATCTCGCCAAAACAGATAAACTTTCGACTGAAGAAGCAAATCTACAATCCTAATTAGCTTAGCCATTCTCATCAAGTCTGCATTTTCCACGCCTTCAACATAGTCGGCTTTTCTTCCATAAGGCTGATGAGGCACGAACACTTTTTTTAAGTCTTGGAACACTATTTTTTTATGAAAGCTTTTTCATTTTGCAAATAACTTGACTAATTCTTGACGGCTGCAACGCAGGTAAACTTAGCATACGCTGTATCCTCGTGGCTCATCAACACTTCGACAAATGTCAACTGAAATGACCGTCCAAGCTTGGTTCTGAAAAACTGAAATGCATAAAAAATGCAACTCGACATCACTACAAAAGTTCCGCATAAATGCGTCTACACAACTTGTCAAAAAACCCTTAAGCGTGCCGGCTCTCCGTGTTATCTCGTATATATGCGTCCCACACCATTTTTGTTTACAGAGTTACACCAAATTTCGCAAGCGTACGCTCAAAGAGCAAGCGAAACTAGTTCTGCTATGTCCATCACTTGGATTTTTCCTTCGTAACCAGTTGTCTTAACGGCGTCTTCGAACGTCAACAGACAGAAGGGACATGCTACTGCTAATATTTCTGCTCCAGATTCAACAGCATTCCTGACGCGGATTTCTGCCAAGCGTTCACCTGGAATGTCAATCCACATCCTTCCACCGCCGCCTTCGCAGCAGAGACTGCGTGCTCTTGAGCGGTCAAATTCTAACAGTTCTGCGCCGGGTATGCCTTCAATAACCTTTCTGGGCTCATCGTAAACACCGTTTTGCTTGCCCAAGAAGCATGGGTCATGATAGATGACTTTTTTGTTTACTTCTTTCGATAATGATAGTTTTCCGTTTTCAATCAAGCTGGCAAGCAATTGTGTGTGATGTTGAACTTCAAAAGTTGTTTGGCCATATCGGTTTTTGAAAGCATGGTAGGAGTGGGGACAAGTCGTAACAACTTGTTTCACGTTATACTTGTTGAAGATTTTCATGTTCTCTTCGACTAGAAACTCGAATAAACCTTTTTCACCCATACCATAAACTTCGCCTCCGCAACAGTTTTCTTCGTCACCCAAGGTTCCAAAGTTAACTTCAGCTTTTCCGAAGCATCTTACAAGACTTTTAGCCACTTCTTGGACTCGCGGGTCATAGGCAGGTGTGCAACCTACAAAGTATAGGATTTCAGCTTCTTGTGAGACATGCTTAATGTTCAAGTCTTGAGCCCATTCAGACCGTTTGCTCCGTATTCTCTCCCATGGATTGCCGTTTTTGAAAATGCTTTCTAAAGCGTCTCTGATGGTAGGTGCAATTTGGCCTCCTTCAACTGCCAAGCTGCGGATGTCGATTAGGAACTCGTATGGATTTATTTCCTTAGGACAGCGGATTCCGCATGTCGCGCATGTTGTGCAGCTCCACAATTCGTTCTGTGGATGTATGGTTAGTTTGCCGTTGAAAGCGACTTCGCGCATGTACTTTCTAACGTTTAAGCTGGCTTTTCTGGATACAGGACAGCTTCCCGTGCACATTCCACAATGGATGCATTCAAGCAGTTTATGTTTCTGAACGAGCTCTTGAGCGTTCATTTTCAACATCACATTTGCCTAAAATGGCAACATAACATTTTTTAAGCGTTTTCCTCAGTATGAATCGAAACGATCAACGAAACCGAGGGATTACAATTAATGGAGAAAAAGGCGCCGAAAATCGGCATTTTCGTCTGCGAGTGCGGCGGAAACATAGGCGATGTTGTTGATGTAAAGGCTGTAGCTGAAACTGTAAAAAACTGGGAAGGAGTTGTTGTAGCTAAATACAACAAATATTTATGCTCGAAACCAGCCCAGGAAATGATAATTGACACTATAAAGAAGAAGGATTTGGATAGAGCTGTAGTTGCCAGCTGCACGCCGAGGATGCATCTTCCCACTTTTCAAAGCGTCCTAGAACGGGCAGGCTTAAACCCCTACATGCTTGAGTTTGTGAACATAAGAGAACAAGACTCATGGGCTCACGGTCCACAACCATCTGAAGAAGCGACCAAGAAAGCAATATCCCTGATTAGGGGAGGATATGAGCGGAGTTTACAACTTGAACCTTTAGAAACAATAAGCGAAAAAGGTACAAGGGAAATGCTAATCGTAGGCGGGGGTATTGCTGGAATAACCGCAGCCCTGGAACTTGGTTATTTAGGCTTTAAAGTTTATGTTGTGGACAGAAAACCTAGCATCGGAGGAAACATGGCAAAACTGACGAAGGTTTTTCCAACCCTTGATTGTGCCCAGTGCATACTTACGCCGAGAATGGCTGAGGTTGGGAGAAACCCAAATGTCAATTTGCTCACTTATGCTGAAGTTCAAGATGTCAGTGGACGGCCAGGGAACTTTGATGTTAAAGTTTTCATGAAGCCAAGAGGCGTGGATGTTGACAAATGTAGAAGCTGCGGTGTATGCGCAAAAGTGTGTTCAGTAACTGTTCCAGACGAATTTAATGAAGGATTGTCGCAGAGAAAAGCGGCTTACATAGAGTTCCCGCAAGCAGTACCATCCGCTTATGTGATAGACTTTGACGCTTGTACAAAGTGCGGAAAATGCGAGCAGCTCTGCCCATCAAAAGCCATAGACCTGGAAGATAAGGGAAAAACAATCGATTTGAAAGTCGGCGCTATAATCATGGCTACGGGTTACGATCTTTATGACGCTCGAAAGCTTGAAAATTACGGATATGGCATTTACAAAGATGTAATAACCATGATGGATTTGGAGAGGCTTACTTCAGCCGCAGGCCCCACAAGCGGTTACGTGAAAAGGGCTGATGGTAGCGATGTTAGAAAAATGGCGATGGTGCTCTGTGCTGGTTCAAGGGATAAAAACCACGTCCTCTACTGCAGCCGCATATGCTGCATGTACGCTTTGAAGCAAGCTTTTCTGCTTAAGAAAATGCTTGGAATAGACGTTTCCGTTTATTATACGGATATCAGGGCTACTGGCAAGGGCTACGAAGAGCTTTACTGGCGGGATCAAGAAGCTGGAGTTGTTTTCCTACGTGGAAAGGTGGCTGAAATCTGGAAAAACAATAACGGCAAACTTGTTGTTTTGGCTGAAGACACTTTAGCGGACAGCATAACCGAAGAAGAATTTGATTTAGTGGCTTTGGCCACGCCTATGGTTCCACCTTCTGGACTTAAAGAGCTCGCGGACAAAATGAAAGTGTCCATAGGTGAAGATGGGTTTATACAAGAGAAGCATCCGAAACTTGATCCTGTTGATTCGCTGGTGACAGGAGTCTTTGCATGCGGATGTGGTCTAAGTCCAAAGGACGTGCGTGACACGGTTTCCGACGCACTTGGGGCTGCTTCTAAAGCTTCTCTATTCTTAAAAGGCGAATATATCACCACGAGTCCCGAAAAAGCCTACGTGATTGAAGAATTATGCGACGGATGCAAGATCTGCATCGAAACATGTCCAGTAAACGCAATAACCATGCAAGAGGGCAAAGCAAAAATCAACCCCTTCATGTGCACTGGTTGCGGCGCTTGCATACCCGTCTGTCCAAGAGAAGCTATCGACTTCAAGAATTCAACAACAAAGCAGATACTTGCTCACTTGAGGGGCGTCCTCATGGACAAGGAACCCGACGAGGTTAGGATAGTCGCGTTCGTTGACAAGAATGTTGGATATACTGGCATGGACTTTCTTGGACTTGACCGCGTCAACTACCCAGAAAACATCCGAATTGTACCTGTTCCCTCAACAGCTATACTAGGCCTAAAACATCTGCTTCACGCCTTCGCCTATGGAGCCGACGGTATCTTAGTGATCGAGGGACAGGAAGACATACATGAAGAGTTTACAAAGAAACGAATGATTGAAATGGGACGTTCACTAGCAGAATTTGAAATCAAAAGCATGCGAGTCCGCTACAGTTACGTGCCATTACCAGTTTACAAGAAAGCCGCAGACTTATTCACACGATTCACTGAAAGAATCAAAAAATTCGGTCCTTTACCCGCTGAAAAACGCGACGCCATCAAAAAGAAGATTCTAGGCTGACCCAAACTGTAAAGAGCGCGCGCTAATGTTATTATCCGTCATTTCTTCTTTTTCTTTTCTTCCTTTGTCTTGGTCAAATATGCGAGTATGGCTACTATCAGACCGCCTACGCCGATGAGTACCTGTACTATTGTCCAAAAATGTGTTTCCCACCAAGGAAGTTCAACGTTGTGGACTACTACTGTTGTGTTGCGAGTTTGGACGTGTCCTACAATGTCGTAGGCCTTTACGGTTATGTCGTATTCTCCGTTTGGATAGTGGGTTGTGTCCCATGACCACTGGTAGGGCGTATCGGTGACTGTATATACGAGTGCGTCTTGGAGGTAGAATTCGATTCGTGATATGCCTATTGCGTCGGTGGCTTGGACATCAACGGTTAACGTTAAGCCTACGGTTATCCCAGTTTGGGGGGTTTGTATTGTTAGTGTTGGTGGGGTGTTATCAGTGAAAATGGTAGCAACGTCGGTGGCTGGGTTACTTGCTTTGTCCAGTGCGAGAACCATCAGTGTGTGTTGGCCGTCGGAGAAAACTGTTGTGTTAAAGTCATATTTCCAGAGAAGATCTACAGCATTGTAGGTCATGGGCATCCAATCGGTTTCATCGACTTTGACGTGAACATTGACTACTTCTTGATTGTCCGTTGTATTGGCACTTGCGCTTATTGTTCCAGAATAGATTTTCTCTGGTGTTGGTTCTCTGATTGAGACTGTTGGAGCTGTGTTGTCAACAAGAACTGTTCTAGACACTTCAGTTGCAAGTCTAAAGCCATCGATTAGTCTGACCTTAATTTCATGTGATGTCTCAGCGTATTGTGTCGTGTCCCAGTCCCATTCATACGGAGAATCAAGATCAGCATACTTCAGTTCACCATCTAGATAGAATTCTACTAGGGTAATACCGTTTACGGCACGAGCGTCGGTTGAAACTTTAACTGTTGAGGAAACTGTTTCTTCCGATAGCGGCGTCATGATCTCAGCAAAGACGATTGATTCCGTCAGCCACGGATTGTAAAGGACGTTTTGGGAGATTTTTTCTGAGTCAGGCCCATCCCTCCAATAGTTGTAGGTAGCGTTAACAGAGACTGATGGGTCGTACTCGAAATGGTTGTGGGTTGACACATCGTGTGCGTGGTTGCCATAAATGTCGTTCCAGTGAATCTCAGCGTGAACGTGTTCATTACAGCGAACGCCAGCCCACTCGTAGGGCGCGCCGTTTGACGTTATGATGTTCCCTTGAATAAGCAGACCAGAGTAGTCACGAGAGTGGATGCCGTCCAAAGAATTATTAATTATCTTGTTTCCTTTGATTATGCCTGTGCTTTTATGTTTGATCTCGATACCATGCCCGCCGTTTGAAGCCACATTGTTGCCCTGTATAATTAGACTACAATTATCGGCACCTACTATGCCTTCACCATTGTTCAATAATATCATGTTGTCTTGGATTATGGGGTTAGAATTCTCGTTACAGGCTATTCCTTTGGTGTTGTTTGTTATAATGTTGCCTTGGATTACAGCGTCAGAATGGCTGCATTCGATTCCGCCTCCAAGGTTTGACGTTATTGTGTTGTTAAAGATGGTTGGACTAGCCAATCCACAGTATATTCCTCGACTGTTGTTTGTTATAATGTTGCCTTGGATTACAGCATCAGAATACTCTGTGCAGTGGAGACCGCCCATCGGGCCAAGATTTAATGTTATTGTATTGTTAGCGATGGTTGGACTAGAATAGAGATGGCAACCGATGCCTTGTTCAAGATTTTCAGCTATCATGTTATCGGAAATTGTTGGACTAGAATTGAATACACAGAATATACCTATTTGATTCTCTTTTATCACGTTATTTCGAATTGTTGGATTGGCGTTATCGTGTGAATTTATGCCAGCCCCCGAATTCGATGCTATCGTATTGTTGTAGATGGTTGCAGTGGAATCACCAATGCTGATGCCGGATCCATTGTTCCATGATATGTAGTTGTTGTAGATGCTAGGGTTGATGCCTCCGCCTTCTACAACTACACCTCCATCGTTTCTTGTCATATTGTTGTTTCGGACAACAGCTCCACTGCCACAGACAACACCATGGGTATTATAGGATATGAGGCAATTTTCGACGACCGCGTCTTCTGAAAAAATCGTTAGTCCCTTTGCGTCATAACCCGATCCCACATGATGCAATGCGCAATTGTCCATTCTGAAGGTTGACCCTTGGCGAACTATAAACGAATATTCTTTTTCTGGGTCGAACGAAGTAATTATGGAGTCATCTAATGCGCAGAATATTCCACCTTGTTTAACTTCAATAATGTATTGGCGGGTATGCGTGCAGTTCATTTTCAAAGTAACCTTGCTAAGAGTCAAGTTTCCACCATCCTCAACAATCAAGTTTCCATTCAACACAAAGACTTCATCATAATAGCTTTCAGTTCCTGTAACAACCCAATCACCATCCAGATGGATACCAGCAAAAATAAACCTCCTTACGGGAACCGTTGCAAGAGAAGCAAATAGAAAGATAGAAAGCAAAAAGCATTTTAGACCGGCGCTTAACACTCTAGATTTCCCCCTATCTTACAACATAATACAAGTGCATCATCTTTTAGATTTTATGAATCACAACCACCAAACTCATAACATTGCATCTTTCATCCACTCGCACGCCTTCGGATGCGAATACAAAATGACTCACAAACGTGAGTATTTAATCAAGAATGTAATAATTAGCTTATGCAGTGATGGAGAAATTCTGGAAAAAACAACACTAGAACCTTCTCTGCATGTCATGACTTCTCTATTTTTCTCTTTTCTTCCCCTTTCCTTCCTTTTCAACCCTTATGTCTCCACAGATTTATTTGACAGCCTCTCTCACAGCCCTCAGCTTTACCTCGCTTATAAGGCTCACATCCTCACCCAATAGTGCGCAACGGAATTTCGGGTTGATGTTGCAAACTCGAGTTTCCTTATTCTGGCATAAAAAAAGGAAAGGCTAGGCGGATGAGATAGAATTCGGTCGAGAATTCTTGCACAAATCATAAAAGTCAAACAGCTGCTAATGGAGATGTAAGGGGACACTAGATTGCATGGAAGAAGAATTGTGTTGACAGCTTGTGTTACTGTGTTTTTGATCGTGTTCATGTTTTCTGCAATGAAGGGATCTGCTTCAACATACACTGTGGGTGTTAAAGAAGGAGACTGGGCAGGGTATGGTGATGTTTCTTTTGAGTGGGCGTCAAACTGGCCTGGATATGAAGAATCACCTCACGAGATGAATATGTCGTGGATGGATATGGAGATTCTAGATGTTCAAGACAGTAACGTCACATTTCGATCAACTGTAATCTATCAGAATGGAACAGAACAGACAGAAGTAATGTGGGGAGATATAGCGACAGGTGAAGGAAACCTCAGCGTTGGCATAATTCCTTCAAACCTCGGTGCGGGTGACGAAATTCCAGGAAATCTTACATATTACACGGAGGAGCCGCTGCAGCTTTCTATAAACGGCACTGTCACACGGACCTATGCTGGTGCAAACATAGAAGTGAACTATGCGAACATCACGTACCCCATCATATCTGACAACGTTACGTACGGTGCTTGGAACATGAGTTTCTACTGGGACAAGAAGACCGGAATCATGTGCGAAGAACAGGTAGCCTATGAAATGTCGTACATGCACAACATGACACACTACTATATGAACATGTCAATGCTATGGAGAATGACGGCGACCAACATGTGGCCAGCCGTTTTCACCGCTCAGGACGGATACGCATTCAACGTCAGCATGACAAGCAACTCTACAATATCAAATTTTAATTTCAGCGAGGCGTTAAAGCAGGTAAGTTTCAACGTAACGGGACCTACTGGCAAGGATGGTTACTGCAATGTCACGATTCCTCAAGAGCTTCTGCAAGGTAGTCCATGGACAGTATATGTCAACAGCACCGATTGCACTGCGTTGTGCAGCATCACTGGAAATGATACACATACATTTATCTACATTCCGTACACTTGCAGCACCAATATAATCCAGATAGAAGGTACATGGGTCATCCCAGAATTTCCCTCAGCCATAGTTCTGTTGCTACTTATGATTCCTACAATGCTTGCCGTTGCCTTTGCGAAGAAGAGACACCTCGGATAACCTGCGTCCACATTCCAAATCAAGTTTGTAGGAGGCCGAGCACCCTAGAGCCATTGTTCTCATTTCTTAACCGCATCTAATTTTCTCGTGTCTACCTCTTCCGATTTTGGATTTCATGTTTAAGGAATATTTCTTGATGAGAACTTCTATTAACGTCATAACAGTAGTAAGTCTCCCGCGTTCGACGCTAGAATCTTGGCTAAGCTGTTGAGGGCAGAAATGCTTCCATTATGTTTTGTTTCAAGCAAGACGCAGCGTGACCGGCGACAGTTCATACGCCACCGAGTAACCCTTGCAAAGATAAGGACTGAAGTTAGGAACAGAGTTCACGCTTTGCTTGACAAGCATGAACTTAAGTGTCCGTATAAGACTTTGTTCAGCGGGAGCGGAGTGAACTGGCTCATGGGCTTGAAGCTTGGCACGCGCGAGAAAAGTTGGAAAAACTTGGGAAAAACAGTTCCGTCAAGGCTTTGGGGGAGTGGGTTAATTTTATAAACAACAACAACAAAGACAACTGCCGTGATGCAATGACATATTTTGAGCGGCTTAATAATGCAAAGTATAAAAAATCTTCGATTGCGCTTTTTCTGATCATTATCTTTCAAGTTTTCTTTGTCATATCCACAATTCCAATAGTATCTGGATGGGTTTTCTGGAAATACAGGACTGACGGCACAGTAGTTAGCGTTGGAGTTTCTGCCGATGGAAACTATACAGTGGCTGGAACAGATGCCGGAGGCGTTTTCCTTTTAGATGGCAACGGGAGTTTGCTCTGGACGTATCACTTTGCACTTGAGGTGGAGTGTGTTGCAATCTCGGGGGATGGAAGCCGAATAGCAGTTGGCATTCATGAATATCGAAGCGGCATCCCTGACATCTATCTATTTGACAATAATAAGAATATAATATGGCAGAGGGATCTCGTTGAAGGCAGTTGGCCATGCGATGTAGCCATATCACCTGACGCAACATACATCGTAGCTGGAGATACAGATGATAAGGTATATTTCTACGACATTGGTGGAAGCCTAATCTGGACATACACGGCTGGTGACTGGGTCACCGCCGTCTCTACTTCATCAGGAGGAGAATACACCGCTGCTGGATCTTGGGATAACTCACTCTACTTCTTCAATAAAACAGGACATTTACTATGGAGCCATGAACTCCAATACAATGTTGACGCAGTCTCAGTTTCTCCAGAAGGCGATTACGTTGCAGCTGGCATGCCAACAGTAGAAGATCTATTCTTGTACGCTAAAAATGGAAGTCTTCTGTTAGAAACATCATTTCACATCAGTATAAAAGCAGTTTCAGTTTCATCCAATGCTGAAAGAATAGCTGTTGGAGCATACGAGAGGGTCACAGTAATTGACAAGACCGAAAACATAATCTTTGAACGAGAGACAGACGACTATGTAGAAGATGTCGCAATTACAGCTGATGGAAAGTTTATTGCCTTTGGATGCGCCGATTACGTATATTTCCTTGAATCTCTTCCACCCAGCACCATAACGTGTGAGATCTCAAGTTCAGAGGTCGCTTTCTATTTGCCTATAACCGTTTCAGGTTACGTTAGCCCTTCACCCGTCGCTGGCACCGAAGTAACGTTGACGTACACAATGCCTGATGATTCCAATATGACAAGAACCGCAACGACGGATCAACTTGGATTCTATGGCGACACTTTCACGCCTGACATGATTGGTGTCTGGATGGTCAAGGCTTCATGGATGGGAGATGAACAGCATGCTGGCTCCGAAAGCCCTTCGCAGTCATTCACCGTCGGAAAAAGCGAGATAACATGTGATGTATCTCCAGCAGTTATCTTCCTTGAGGACTCCGTCAAAGTTAATGGCTCGATTGAGCCTCCCATCAGCGGCGTACAAGTCACACTTGAATATAAGCTCTACTTCCGAGATTCCACCTATAATTACAAAGGTTTCGTCAATGTGACAAGAACCGTGATGACCTTAGTTGACGGCTCGTTCACCGATGTATTTACGCCGAGTGAAGCAGGCCGTTGGAGAATAAACGCTTCTTGGGCTGGCGACGCAGAACATATGGCAAGCGAGACCCAAGCCTATTTAGCTGTAAACCCTGCGGTCGAGACAAGCCTGTTGTCGGCCACTCCGGTAACATTGTACTGGCATCGAGAACAATGGTATTGCACTGATCACTATTTTATGGACGTAGAAATGCCGACGTCCAGTGAATCCGAGACGGTGGCGTTCGATCCCGATGATTACATTTGGATTGGTCATGGTCATTGGCCCTTCAAGGGAGTCCACACAGGCCCGTTATCTGCTGGCATATTAATAGAGGAAGGCCTTTGGAATTTATCGATTTGGGCTGCAGCACGTGAACCCAGCCAACATTTCGTAGTGTTATTATACTATTGGGACAAAAATCATGATGTCAACTTGATTGAAAGATGGGATACTGGATATTTTAACTCGACCAGTCCAGACGTGCCCACAGAATTTACCCATTCTTTTGATCTACCCACCAAAATCATTCCAAAAGGAAGTTGCCTTGGCTTTGTAATCTGCGAGTGCCGTGACGCCGATGTCAAGTGGTTTTTTGACTCCACTCTCCATCCAAGCTATTTGAGCATCCCGGCAAGCTCAGAGCTGTTGCATTATGACTTAACAATTACGACGACGACTGGGGGAACTACAAATCCTAGTCCGGGAACGCACGCCTATATCACAGGCACTGAGGCAACCGTAACAGCTATCCCAGAAGCAGGCTACTCCTTCGACCACTGGGAACTCGACGGAATAGGCATCGGCTCGGACAATCCGGTCGATGTGCCAATGGACAACAACCACACGTTGGCAGCGGTGTTCGTTGATGATACTCCACCAGAAATAGGCGACCCAGCTCAAGACCCAGCCGAGAACATTCAGCCTGGTCAAAACGTAACAGTCACAG
>Ga0209636_10000701_pt1 | contig 33236 bp, 30 predicted proteins | sample DeeMarSWOR152_54_FD_187464 | JGI IMG/M metagenome (GOLD analysis project Ga0209636, IMG submission 187464) | Marine sediment microbial communities from White Oak River estuary, North Carolina - WOR-1-52-54 (SPAdes) (version 2) | ecosystem: Environmental > Aquatic > Marine > Intertidal zone >...
CTTCTCCTTTCGTCCAGGTTAAATTCTAACATAACACCTGGACCAAGATTAGGGGGGCAGGTCAAAATGAAAACACCTATTCAAATCAGAGTTTTTCTTTTGGTCTTTATCTTCAGCCTTATTCCTTAGTTCCCTTACTTGATGCCCAAGAAATTAAAATTAAAAAAGAAAAGGGTATTCCGGTAGTATATAATCCAAAAAATCCAGCTCCTCCACCAGGAGTTAAACACAAGCTAATTCTAGAAGAAGAATTGTGTATTGGAGACGAAGAAGAGGAATATTTATTTGCTGAGGAGGCCGATTATGTTTCAACAGCAATTGATAATGAATGGAACATATTCACCCTTGATTCCAAGTTAGTCGAAATCAGAAAATTTAGTTCAAATGGTAAGCTTATTAAGATTTTCGGCAAAAAAGGGCAGGGACCACAGGAAATGGATAACCCTAGCAATATGATGATCACTCCTCAGAATGAATTAATGTTTATAGACGGAGGTAATAGTCGGCTGACTTATTATTCTCTTGATGGAGAATATCTGAGATATATTCCCTTTTTGAAATGGAGGCCGAGAAGAATCAAACTCGACTCAAAAGGAAATATCGTTACTGATACAACAAAATATATTGGGGAAAAAATAGAAGACAGAAAGGTTTTTTATGAGATAAAAGCATTTAATCAGAAATTAGAGCCTTTATTCACATATATCTCAGTCGATACTACTGATGATTTCAAAGAAATGATTGAGGAAAGAAAATATAGTTATGGTCCTGGCCATTACTGGCAGATATCAAAGAATGATAATGTTATTCTGGGTGATACTAAAAATTATGAATTTTCCATACTTGATCCAGATGGAAAAATAATTCGACGGATAAAAAAGGATTTTGATCCCGTGAAAACCACAAAAGAGGATGAGGAAAGTCTCTCGAGCCGTATAAGACAAAATTTCACCTTACCAAAATATCATAAAGGATTTTATTATTTCACTGTTGATGAGGAAGGGAGGATTTTTGCCAGAAGTTGGGAGAAAACAAGGGATAAAAAAGGATACTTTTATGATGTATTTGATTCTGAAGGAAAATATATAGCTAAGATTCCCATTAACGCTTTTATTAAAAGATGGGTAAAGGGAAAATTACTTACAGTGGAAGAAACAGAAGATGGCTTCCCTGTGGTTAAGCTATATAAAGTAATTTGGAAATAATAACTGAATTGAGCAGACTGAAAGTCAAAAACCAAATAATCCTGGCTTCCCGAGACTGAAAAGACAGGTGGTTGAAGAACCACCCCAATAGGTAAAAAATGAATTTGGGAGAGAAGGTAAAATCTCAAAAAATAATAATCGCTATGGCTTTGATATTGATGTCTTTGGCTTCGTTTAAGTCAGCTGTAATAGGTCCCAACAAGATTGTCGCTTTTCTTTTAGGGATTACTTTTTCAGCAATAGGTCTTTTTGTCCTATTTGGTTTGAAGAAGAAAGATTAGAGGCAATAAGGAAAGACCGATAAGACTAAGATAAATTCTCAAAAAGGTGAAAAAATTCTTACCCATATATTAAAATAAAAAGAGATTTCATGTTCAAAAATTACTTGAAGATTGCCCTGAGGAATCTTTTCAAACAAAAGGTCTATTCCATCATCAACATTTTCGGCCTCTCCTTAGGCTTGTGCTGCTGCATTCTCATCATGTTGTATATCCAGGATGAGCTCAGTTTTGACCGATTCCACGAAAACGCTGACCAGATCTACAGAGTGGTTGTCGAAATCAGGTATAAAGAAAAACTTGACCATTTTGCTCATACCCCGGCTCCTCTGGCCCCGGCCATGCTTCAGGAGTTTCCGGAAATTCTCAACGCGGTGAGATTTTCAACATGGTGGTCCCATGAGCTGATCGCTTATCAGGATAAGCAGTTCTGGGAAGATGGCCTCATTATGGCTGACCCGAGCATCTTTGATGTGTTCACTTTCCCTCTGACCAGAGGAGATCCCAAAACAGCCCTGGATGATCCCAGCTCTATTGTCATCACTGAAAGTACAGCACGGAAGTATTTTGGCAGTCAGGATCCTCTGGGAAAGGTCCTGAAGATAGGCGACGACTGGGTTCAAGATTTTAGAATTACCGGAATACTGAAGGACATCCCTTCACATTCCCAGCTTCAGTTCGATTTCCTGACCTCGTTTGCCCACCAGAGAGGAAATATCGAATGGGGTCAGTGGAATTACACCACCTACATCCAGCTTCCGCCGGATTATCCCCCTTCTGTTCTGGAGGACAAATTTCCCCGTCTTATAGGCAAACACGCAGGCGAGGAAGCTAAAACCAATTATAAACTCCACCTTCAACCACTGACCCGAATCCATCTCCATTCCAATCTGAGAGCGGACCTGGCCACCAACCGGGACATTTCTCATCTTTACATTTTATCTGGAATCGGCCTGCTTATCTTGATGCTGGCCTGCATCAATTTTGTCAATCTTGTCACTGCCAGGTCGGTTGTCCGGGAAAAGGAAGTCGGCCTGCGCAAAGTCGTGGGAGCCAACAGGTTTCAGCTTCTTGTTCAGTTTTTAGGGGAAGCGGTTTTATTAACCCTGTTTGCCTTTCTGTTCTCCCTTATTCTGGTTGAATTCCTGCTTCCGGTCTTCAACGGGCTTACAGGAAAAGAGTTGACTTTTCACCTGCTGGATGACCTTCCTTTCATGGCAGTCTTGATTACACTGATGTTGGTGGTGGGGATGCTTTCAGGTCTTTATCCTGCCTATGCCATATCCAGATTTCATCCCATAAGCTTTTTCAGGAAAGGATTTGGAGAGAAGGCTTCCGGTCATTCGATCTTGAGGAAGACCCTGGTTGTGGTCCAGTTTTTCATTTCCATCGCCTTCATCTCATCGACCGCCATCATGCACCGGCAAATGACTTATATAAAGAACAAGAACCTGGGATATAATAAAGAACATCTGGTGGTTCTTCCTATCTTTTACCGCGATGTTTATCCCCAGTATGAACTCTTGAAATCCGAAATTTTAAAGAATCCCTTGATTGTAAATGCTGCCGCTACCTCCTATCTACCCAGCAGGCAGAACTTCTACCAGAACACATGGTGGGAGGGCCTACCTGAAGATGATGACGAGATGATGCACTGGCTCTCTGTGGACCAGGACTTCATTCAGACCTTCGGGCTCGAGGTCAAAGCAGGAAGCGATTTTTCCAGCCTTTTTCCTGCTGACCGGAGAAAGGCCTACATACTCAATGAGGCTGCGGTGAAATGGATTGGATGGGATAATCCTGTGGGCAAACAGTTTGAGATTTTGGACCGGGGAACGGTGGTTGGAGTGGTCAACGATTTTCACTTTCAATCCCTCCACCACCAAATAATGCCTCTCGCTCTGCATATTTATCCTGAAACCTTGCGATACCTCCTGGTGAGAATTCAGGCCCGGGATATCCCGAAATCCCTTCAATTCTTGAAGCGGAAATGGGAAGAGCTTATTCCTTCCCGGCCTTTTGAATATTCATTTTTTGATGAAGACTTTGGCAGGATTTACAGAAGTGAAACCCAACTGAGGAAAACGTTTAATACCGTTTCCATCCTGGCCATCTTGATTGCTTGTCTGGGACTGTTCGGCCTTGCCTCTTTCGCCACGGTAAGGCGCACCAAAGAGATTGGGATTCGCAAAGTTATGGGGGCATCCGTTTCCGGAATCTTCCTTCTGCTGGTTAAAGAATTCGCCAAATGGGTACTTTTGGCCAATATCATTGCCATACCCTTAGCCTATTTTGCCATGAGCCTATGGCTTCAGAATTTTGCCTACCGAACAGGCATCGGATTCTGGATATTTTTTCTAGTTGCCGCCCTCGTGTTTGCAATTGCCCTGTTGACAGTCGGCTATCAGGCAATTAAGTCAGCAACAGCGAATCCCGTAGAGGCACTTCGTTACGAATGAATTCTCATATCTGGTCTATTCACATATGGTGAATAATATAAGAACTAGAAATAGCTTTTGTTATTTTAAGAAATTGTAAGCTTAGATAAAGAAATGCCCAGAGGCTGCGAGGATTATGATAACAATGCTGCTTTATATAATTTTGCCTGATGAATAAGAACCTCAAGATTTATTTTGAACCTATTATCATTAATCCCGTCAAGAGGAATGGTCAACACCGGAATGCCTGATTCGCTGTGGAGTTTTTCAAGGTAACACTGCAGTGCGCTTCCTGCCATGCAGTGGGCAGGTATTAAATTAAGGATGCCGTGAATCTTTCCTGAACGACTGAATAACGACACAGTCCCGATGCCTTCAACAGCCTCGCTAGCAGCCCGGGGATCCATATATCTGGAAGCCTCATCAATCACATGCTTTGCACTCGGTTCGGGAAAAACGACATAAGGTAATATATGTTTGACAGTTTCATGCTCAACGTATTTCTGGACGGCCTTAATACTCTTCAAAAGCCATTTTCCATTTCTTCTTGTGGCATTCTCCATTGAATAATTGAGGAAAGAAGAAGACATCGGAAGAACAGTCACTGCTCCCAACTCTTCAAGATGTCTTATCGAATATTGATTACTCGGCTCGTGAATTCTGACATACCCTTCGCCCGCGATGCCGATGTTCACTTTTTCTTGGTTCTTATTGATAGGAATTTGCATGATTCTCTCAAAAAAATCACATGCTCCTCGTTTGATACTTCCATTTGTGATGCTCTTACAAAACTCTTCCAGACCTGCTTTATAAGCTTCGTCCATTGAACCCTTATGAGTCTCGTAAGGTCTTCTCGAAAGCACAAGTTGCCTTATTGCTTCGTTAGCTACAATGCTCTGCCAGAATCTATAGAAGAATCTTGCCATGTCAAACTTAGTTAGCTTTTGTCCTCCGTTTATCAATTCCAATTTACTTATGTATCCTGAAGGCTTGCCTGGAGACGGTGTGATCACAGGGATGTTCTTATATCCTAATCTCTGAAAAACTAGCTCTTGTAATAGAGAGTATACCTTTTGTCTGCAAGCACCATCAGCCTGATGATTGAAAAAAGCAATTTTTTCTGGATTCATATCTGAATTCATTAAAAAGTATAGATAATCTCCTGCAGTCATCCTTAAAGGAAGGCAAGTTTTTTCTGGAATGTACCTATTAGCAATTGCAAGAGATTTTGACGTCGATTGTTCTAAAACACGAGCTTCAACTCCCAGTAGTTTGATCGTCTCAATAAAAACTGGAGCATCATCGTCCATTCTCGGCACACAGAGAATTCTTCTTTGGCGTGGGATATAAATATTGAATTTGGTTTTTTTATATCTCTTTTCTGAATCCCTTCTTTCCCTGATGCTATCCATAAATGCTTCCACTCGTGTCTGAACATGTGCAGGTGCAGTTGTTTTTCCTACTTCAAGCCCGAGAAAGGGTTTCCCACCCAGAGCTTCCCGATAGAACTCCTCAAGAAATGAATCGGGTCCACAGGAAAATACGGAGAAAAATATAGTGTTGAGGTTAGGATTTGTCCTTACTATTTCTGCAGCCCTCATCACTCTGTGATAGTATCTCCAATTTGCAAGATTCTGTGTCTCACTAATATCGACCTCTTCTAGAGGAAGATAATCTATTGGAATGGGAAATGCCCCAGTTTTTAGAATCATTTTTGGAAGATCGACATTAATGGCTGGATCTCCTAGCGTGTATGGTCTGCCTACAACAACAAGGGGGAAGGAATATTTATCGAGGTTTGAAAAAATATCCTGACCTCGCTCTCTTAGTCTCTTATTGAATCGTGATAAGGCTCTAAAACCTGCACACAGTGCTGTCTTCGCTTCTTTTTTCGTTTTTCCCAATCTTCTTGCCACTTTGATCATCTCATCTTCAAGATTAAATCTTTCTCTGTGGAAATGGATAGCAGGTCTCAATAGACGCCCAACAATGTCAGGATGCTCTTGTAGCGTGCTTACTGCGGCAAAAGGCATGTTCTGCGAAAGCGTGCAAAAATAGCTCTTTCTTTCTTTCCATCTGGTCTGCGGTCCTTCGATTAAACAAGGAAAAAATATGAAATCAACTCCCTCCTCAAGGAGATCTTTCAGATGGCCGTATGTGATTTCCGCTGGGAAGCATGTTTCAGCAGCAACACTATCCAGGCCTTTTTCAATAATTTTCTTGTTTGTTCTCCTTGATGTTAAAACCTCAAAACCTAACTCTTCAAAAAATGCTTTCCACAGCGGTAAAAATTCATAGTATTGAGAGAAAAGGCGTGGAATTCCTATTTTAGGCCTAAATCGTCTGATCTTTTTTTCCGACTCTTGGAAACCTTCCCTTAGCAACTGATCCCTTTCTTTGAGAAGATCCGGGATTGTTTCTCCTGACGTCGATTTATGCCCAGTGGAAAGGGAATATTTTTCACATCTATCCCCAGTGTAAAGGGTTACACCGTCATTCGTCTTTATTTGGGACACATTACAGAGATTCGTGCATCCCTCACATCGGAAAGAGTCAAGATCAAAATTCCTTTTTTCGATTCTTTCAAGACCTATGAAGTTTGTTTTTGCTGCATGGCGCCTCTTTGCATAAATCGCTGCGCCGATTGCTCCTAGAACCTCGTTATGCTCGGGCACAATAATATTTGCGTTTGTGAGACGCTGGAGAGCTGCAACAACCGCCTCATTAAGAGCAACTCCCCCTTGAAAGAAGATAGTTTTCCCTGTTTTGTCGCCGATTTTAAATTGATTCAAATAATTTTCGGCGACTGCGTAAGCTGCGCTTGCAAGGAGATCCTTCAGAGATTTATGACCCTGCCGTGCGGCAAGCTCCTCCTCGATGAAAACAGTACACTTCTTGTTTCCAAACGAGACAGGAGATTTTGCCCTCATCGCACAGGATGCAAACTCCTCTATTTTTACGCCGAGTTGTTTGGACTGTTCCTCGATGAATGATCCTGTGCCGGCAGCGCATGATTTGTTCATATCAAATTGTTCTATTCCCCTGATATACTTTGAATCCTGTCCTCCTATCTCGATTATTTCATCCAATGAAATCCCCATTCTTTCTGCAACTGTATAGGAGGCCGTCCTATGGGCTGTTATCTCATTCACATCCACAACTCCGCCAAGATAATCTGCAACCAGCTTTCTGCCAGAGCCAGTAACCGCTACCTCCTCAACGGTGATTCTATCTCCAAGCTCAGCCTGGATATTTTTTAAAGCCTGGGTTACAACACCGAGAGGATTACTCTGTGTTGGTAAGTATTTTTTTGCTAATAGTTTCCAATCCCTCTCGTGAGTCTCTTTGTCAAAATAAAGAACAGCAACACCCGTACTGACGGAACCTATATCAACACCGATGTATACAGCTATTTTTTCTGAAGAAACCGGAATATCGTCAATACTCCCACTTCTTATTACGACTCTATCGTTCAGTACCAGCGGTGGTAATTCAACATCTTTGAATGAGGTAAGAGCGTTTATTTTGAATTTGGCTCTTTGTACGCGTTCAATCAGTCTGCTCTCTTGTATCGAACAGCCAGCTTCGAAAATTCTCTCGGAGGTTAGGATGGCAGCACCAATCGCAGACATGAATCTGTGGAGTTTTGGGATGAGAAGTTCAACCTGACTCCCGGATGAATTCAGAAGATCCCTCAGGGCTTTTATTGTTGCAACATTTTCGGCTACCCCGCCTTGATAAGAAAAAGGGCCTTCGAGTTTCTTCCCTCTGCTGAGTGTCCCGAACAAATATCTTATCAGCGCGCAGTGAAGACCTGCAGCGATATCCTCTTTCCGAGCGCCCTTTTGCTGCTTATCAATCATATCCGAGCCTGCAAATACCGCGCATGTCCCGGATATGTTTTCAGGATTCTTTGACTTCAAAGCAAGCTGGCCGAATTCTTCTATCGAATACCCAAATCTAGAAGCCGATTGGTTGAGAAAAGAACCAGTCCCTGCAGAACAATGAGGAGGAAGTACAATATCATCGAGTTTAGGGCTTCCTTTGTCATCTCCTTTTAGGATTATAAGATTAGATGATGAAGCACCGATATTGAGGATGGTTCTCAAATGCGGAAAGAGCCTCATGTTCGCCTCTGCTGAGGCAAGGTGAGGATTAACATAATAAACATCAAGCTCTCTGGCCAGACTCTCTCCAAAATCTCCAGTAATGCCTATCCCTGAAATCTCTTGTTCTTCTAATACTTGCTCTGTTAGTTTAAGAGCTCTCTGAAATGGCTGCCTTTCATGATTGACAATTTCAAGCTCTTCCACATCCGCACTTAATGGGGAATACGTTGCAGCTTTTATTGTGAGGGAGCCAATATCTATGCCTAAGGTTTTTGGCATTGAAGATTACCCTTTTAATAATTTTATACTATGACTTAATGGAAAAATTCAATTATGTCTGAAATCAGGGGATCCCTTGCCGGAAATCTAGACATGTATCTATTTTTTAAAGCAGATGACGGAGAGGTATAAATTTGATACTGATCTGCAACCTTGAGAACAGAAAATCCTTGAATCCAGAATTCCACTCTAAGATAATAGATAATGAGCGAATAAGAACTTCATTAAAAGAGTTGCAGGGGAGGATATCTTAATAAGGGGAAAAAGATGGCAAAGAGAACAAAGCCAAACAAAATAATCACATCAATAATAATGGCTGCTTCAGTTGTTTTGGTCCTCTGCTTTTTTGGAGTATGTAAAAAAGAAAAAGCCGTCTCTAATCCAAAAACACTGGTTTGGGAAATTTTCGGAAGACCGGATAAGATCGAGGATAGCGGAGTGGTGTTTGTCGAATATGAACAGCCGGAGTGTGTGATCCATTACAATTTTTATCCGCGTGGAAAATCAAAATATGAAGAAGAGCTTGGGACCGAATTAACACCCAAGCTGAAAAAACTGTTTGAGAGAGACGACAACATCGGGAATGCATTGATAACAATATTCGGGCCTTCCACAGATACATATGGAAGATATGGTTGGAAACCGGTCCTCTCTTTTGAATTCGATAGGGAGACATTTAGCAGCATCGATTGGAGCAATTTCGTCAAGCAGAATCTTCTCGAGGTTGTGAAAAATCTGAACTGGTATAGAAAATCTCTGAATTGACAGTCTTAATGATACTGACCTAAAAAGCGCTTTCTTTCCTTTAGTCATCCATATGATTAGTTAGGCAGGATTTGTCAAAATCTGTCACACCAAAGGTAAATGGGAAGAGGTCTAACCTCAGCAGCAATTTCTTCCCTCGGTATATGAAAAACATGAGCGGATGATTTGACAGCAGGGTCTTGGAGTTTTAAACTGGACTCAGAGTCAGTCAGATGAAAAGGGGAAGGTACAATAACGTAAGGATATTGTTTATATCTGCAATCATGTTCTTCTCACTTCTCATCCTTTTCCTCGCCTCTGTACAACAAAAGGCTCAGTGGAGCGGCAAAATCGAATATAAAAATGGAATCGAAGTCATTAAGAAAGGATATGCCCATCTTGCTTTCTACAACTCATTCCTAATCACACTGACTTCAAGCCAGCCACCTAACGAACTCCTGCCCGAGTCGAAGTTGATATTTATGATGATTTAATCTTCTTCCACGGACTTTGCTCCCAAGTCAGATGAGCATATCCGCTGGGAATCATATTGATGGGTGCTCTCCCCATCCAGCACAAGAACCCTCTATCTCTATATCACTATTTTTGGTCTACTTCAGTTGACCCTTTTTCATATCATGCATATGGGACAAAAGATCTAGAATCTAACTGGAATAATTCAGGGATACCTTTGTATAATAGTAAAAAGAGGGAACATGCTTGAGCTAAAGGGGATTACCAAGAAATTCAATGTCCTTCCTGCTGTCAACAATGTCAGTTTTACTGTAGAGACTGGCGAGATTTTAGGCTACTTGGGTCCTAATGGAGCCGGCAAAACAACGACCATCAAGATGCTCACCGGACTTCTCGAGCCGACTTCTGGAGAGATGTTTTATGAGGGTAAAAATATAAGGAATAATCTGTATGAATACAAAAAGAAAATAGGCTATGTTCCCGAGGAGCCTGAGATCTATCCACACCTGAGCGCTTTTGATTACCTGTTGATGGTTGGGAGATTGCGTCAGATTCCGGAGAAGAGTCTAAAGATGAAGATTGAGCAATTCATGGAATTTTTCAGCCTATCATTGGATATGCATTCTTCCATTTCGTCCTATTCAAAGGGAATGATCCAAAAGGTCCTTCTTTCCTCGGCTCTTCTCCACAATCCCGATATTCTCCTTCTCGATGAGCCTCTATCTGGCTTGGATGTGGAGACTTCTCTGATCATAAAGGACCTTGTCGGGAAACTGAGGAAAGAGGGCAAAATCATTTTCTACTGCTCTCATATCCTCGAGGTCGTGGAAAAGATATGTTCAAGGGTTATCATCATTCATAAGGGAAAAATTGTCGCGGATGACTCTGTGGATAATCTGAGGAATCTCATGAAACTTCCATCGCTTGAGCAGATCTTTGGGCAGCTCGTTTTTCAGGAGGACACCAAGGCCATTGCTCAGAATATCATCAATGTCATCAAATCTGATGATTCCTAGAAAGATATTCAATAGAACTCCACACATTCCTCTTCAGGGGGAATGGAAGCAATTCATCATTCTCACGCGGCATTTCTTCCACAGGCTTTTCCAGAACGACATGGTAGATTTTGAAGACCAGATGATGGAAAGGTTAATCGGAATTCTGGCTCTGCTGGGTTTCTTCTGTGGACTTTTATCTTATGGATTTTTAAACCATTATGGTTGGGTTCCGGATACAGGAACTTCTTGGATTGAAAAGTGTGTCTTTATAACATTCTGTATGTTGCTCATGGCACTTGTAGCTGTTCTGGAGTGGGATATTATATTTCTAGATACAAGAGATTATAAAAATCTTTACTCTCTTCCCATAAAGGTCAGAACGCTTTTCGGTGCCAAATTCGCAAGCCTAATTTCACTGGTAGGACTTTTTGCTCTGAGCATGATTTTCTTTTCAACGCCGATCTTTGTTGCCTATCTTCCCCAGTGGCAATCATCGAACCTGTTTTATCTCCTGGTGTTTGCTCTCGTCCACATTATAAGTTTGTTCCTCGCCATCTTTTTTGCTTTTTTCTTCAATGTGTTTTTAATGGGAATCCTGATGGCTCTGTTAGGGTATAAATTGTTCAATCGTGTTTCGACATATATTCGGTCTCTCCTTTTGCTCGGCTATGTTTTTTTAATCGTCCTGTATATAAGAATTTTATTGTATGGAGTAGGATATCTCTTTCCATCGGAAAAGCTCGGAGGAAGCATTTCCACAATCCAGAATATTGCAAAGTATTTTCCGCCCCTTTGGTTTACAGACCTTTACGAGACACTGTTAGGGAATTCGAGCCTACCGTTTCACGGCGCACTGAACCGTGCTCTGGTAGGATTAGTCATAATGATATTTGTATTCTCTTTGGCGACCAGTATAAGTTACAGGCGTTTCCTCCGAAGGCTTGGATCTGTCCAGAGAGAGAAAACGCGTCTGCGAAAACTGAGGCTGATTATTGCCAAAGCTTTTGATGGGACCTTTCTGAGAAATTCCGTCCAGCGAGCAGTTTTTCATTTTTATCATCAAACATTGAAAGCAAGCATGTTCCATAAAATGCGCCTGGCAACATATGTTGCTGTTGGAGTCGGCTTGATTCTCGTTTTTGCGGTACCCAAGCTTGTGGATCCAAAGAGCCTCTTCGAGATCAACAAAACTACGCTTTCTGTCCCGCTTATCCTTTCGTTTTTCCTGATCCTTGGCATCCGGGGAATAGTGAATGTTCCGACCTCACTCGAAGCGAACTGGATCTTCCAGATAACGGAATGGGAGAATATCCGGCACTATATTTCAGGCTTGAGAAAGGGAGTTTTTTTCTTGAATCTGTTTCCGTTATTTATCGTTCTCTTTATTTTCTATTCCTTCATTTGGGATGGGATGACCGCATTTTATCATTGTCTTTACGGCCTCTTTGTATCTGTTCTTGTCATGGAAGTATTTTTTCTAACTTTTATTAAAGGCCCCTTTACCTGTTCTTACCTTCCTGGAAAAGAGAAAATTCAATTGTTCTGGATAGCGTATTTATTTGGATTTTTAGCCTATATCAACCTCATGAGCTGGATTGAATGGATACTATTGAAATCCTCCTCAAGATTAAGTTTTTTAATGTTTCTAGGGATTATATCTATTATCATAGTGGGTATTCGTGCTTTCCAGATTCTCATTTTCTATAAGAAAACTTCGATTAAATACGAAGAAGAACCAGAACCTGTGATTGTGGGTCTTGATTACAAAATCCCAAAACATAAAAGGAGGAACATAAGGGAGTAATTGTGAGCATATCATCATTTTTAACGAGAGGGCCGGTACATCTCGCGCTTCGCTCTTCCTGAAATGGAGCAAATGGATGTTGTCAAGGATAACAAGCTCTACTGCGTGATAAGAGAAAACGAAGAAGGCATCCCTCTGATAAAGAGATATTCGATAGCGTGGAAGGAATTCCAGTGCTTTAACACTGCAGGCTTTCTTTGGTATGTAACATGAATAAGTTTTCTGACCCGGCCCTGAACGCAAAAGATCTATGGGTGATGATTTTGGAAATAAATGGGAGTAACCGACAAGACTGAACCCATGTCATCCTAACGGTTGAAATAAGATAATAAGCACGTTAGTATATAAATAGGATAGTTGAGAGGGAAGAAAATGAAAAATAAAATCAACTCTTTCTTATTCCTCTTCATCGCGACTTTCCTCTTAATAAAATATTCTTCTAAATACACACATGCTGAAGGGACAGACAGAATTCATCGATCTGACGACGTTGTTGTCGTCTCCAATCCCAAGACTCCGGAATCGAAGATGCGGATTGTTTTTACAGAAGAGCTTTCCATAGGGGAAGCTGAGGGAGATGCAAATTATATGTTTGGCAACAGTGTTGGATTTAACACGGATGATGAGGGAAATTTCTATGTAGCCGATTATGACAACCACAGAATCCTCAAATACGATACTGAAGGCAAACACCTTCTCACTTTCGGAAGAGAAGGACAGGGACCAGGAGAGTTTCGAGTTTTGTCTTTGCCTCGATTCGACAAAGAAAACAATCTTTACATCACTGATTCATTAAACCAAAGAATTTCATTTTTTGACAAGGACGGAAATTATCTCAGACAGATGCGCACGCAGGGCAGATATCTCAATCTTTTTATCAATTCAACGGGTTTCTTTATTACGAATAAGTCGGATGCGAATATGGAAGGCAATGTCCAGAAGCTAACAAGCACTTATGGCCTTTTTGACGACGAATTCAATTTACTCGCAGAGCTTTATAAAGACGAATTCGAATTAACCATGCCTGCAGGAAGGGATGAATCCGCAATCGCCGATTATTTTGCAAAGGCATGGAGTAGAATGGCATTTCGACCAGCAGTCAGACTCATACTGGCAGACAATGACTTTATTTATCTGGGTTATCCAGATAAATACGAAATAAATGTTTATTCCCCTGAAGGAACGCTTTTGAAAAAGATCACTAGAGATTATGATCCTATACCCGTGAGTGACAAAGACAAGGATGATTTTATTGAAAGGATGCGAGAAAGTCTTTCCCGAACTCCGATGTTCACTGATGATCTGATAAAGAAAGCTTTTCAAAAGACAAAATTCCCAAAATACAAGCCTGCCTATCAAAGCTTCACCTTGATGGAAAACGGATGGCTGGTCGTTATTGTTGATTCCGTTGAAGATGAATACACGTTTCTTGATATTTTTAACCAGGACGGAAAATATATCGGTAATTTCAGAGCGCCAGTACCTGCTGAGGGAACCTTCTCTTTGCTTTTATTCTTTAAAAACGGCAAAGCCTACTGTGTAGCGAACGAAGATGACTACAAATTTGTGAAGAGATACAGCATTGAAATTCAAGAGCTCAAGGATAACAAGCGGTGAAAGCAACCCAAAAGGATGTAGATGAGAGCTTAGAAGGCGAAAAGCTTCCGCCTCAAATAACAGAAAGCATGTCTGTGCCTGAACACCACTGTCCATTTCAAAGGATATATGCCGATGATGAAGGCAGAATATTTGTAAAGACATATGAGCGGGCGTCTGATGGAGTGGGGTATTATTACGATATTTTCGATACCGAGGGTAGATTTATTGTTAAAGTTCCACTTAAGAGCAATCCCTTGCTGATCAAAAGAGGCAAGCTCTATACGGTCGAAGAAGATGAAGAGGGATACCAGGTTGTAAAAAGACACAAGATCACTTGGAATATATAATATTCATATAACTTTAATTATCCAGCATGGATAAGTTCTCTTGTTTTATCCAGAAATTTTTGCGCTATGTTCAGAAGTCTATCACATCCTTTTTTTGACCAACGGCTAAAGTAATCAGCATCTTCTCTCAGGCTTTTTGCTTCTTTAAATCCCTCTAGAAGGCTGTTTGAAAACTGATTTTTTTCCACGTATAAAGCACGGATTGCAGCAATGAGACAGAAGTGGCTGTGTTCACGTAAATTTCTTGAGTAGAGCAATACCCGAGCCGCATGAAACATTGAATAATAAAGCTGGATTGTTGCCCATTTATAATCACCGTCCAAGTAAGTCTTTTCAGCTCTTTCTAAGTCTGATACCGCTGAATCGAATTCTTGTACAACGAGAGACTTTCCTCTAGAAAATGGCCTTATCTTTCCTTTTCTTATACACTCATCATAATCGAGCCTCATTCTCTCTCTTCCCAAAGGATAATCCCTCTCTCGATTTCTTCTAAAAATATTTTCTCTTTATCTTTGAAATCAGGTAATTCCGCAGGAGATAAAATAATCGGCTGTATTCTCCGCTCTGATTTGAAAGACGAAAAGAGTTCCTTAATTTTCTCAGGATCCTTAGAAATAATGAATAAATCCATATCACTTGAAAATGTATCTTCACCTCTGCTAGCGCTTCCAAAAAGGATGATTCTCACCGCAAGAGGTCGTATTTTAAAAATAATGGGCTCAAGGAGAAGGGTGTTCAGCAATGTTTTAAATTGTCTAACGATTGGATTATCATAATTTACAGAATAAAGATGAAACCGTCCTCTTTCTGATTTGATGGCGAGTCTCTCTTTTATAAGATCCTGAAGCGCTAGGTAAGCCCCAGCCCTGCTGATCAAAGTTGCACGCTGAATCTCGCTGCTTATAAATTCTTCACCTGGCTTCTTTGCAAGAAAAGAAAGAACTTTTAATGAGTTTGTTGAACAAAAGATATTCTTAGAAAGGTTTTTTTTCATGGAGCTAATGTGTCTAAATAATTAATCAATTGTATAATATATTAGACATGCCATAAAGTCAATAAAAATTTCTCTCATTATGGAAAAATTCTGAACCTAGCCTCAATGATGTGATCAAAACGTTTCCCTCATAATGTCATTCTTCCATCAGCAATTCAGGAATTTCTAAGAACATTGAGTGGGTTGTATAAATGCTGTAAAATAAGAAGGGAGGAAAAATAAGTAAGGGGAAAAGGGGAGATGGAACTTTTCAGTGAGTTTTATTCCCATCCTGCCGGAAGCCTCTACTCCAAATTTAAAAACTGGACGGCTGCAAGAGCATTCTCCTTCTCATTTGCTCTCTACTTGTCCATCGCCTTCCACGTCGTTATTTTCATAATTTTATGCTTATCAATTCTCTCCTCATCAACCTCAAGATCAGCATCCAGAGAGGTCAATCAGCAAGCCTTGTTTCAGGCATTACATGAATTCCGTGGTGAAGTGCCCTCTGCCCTTAGGGAGGAGACAAGGCATTCTGACAGTCAAGATAAAGAAATCTTTGAACTTTTGAAGAGCTTTGATATACATGGGTCCAGTCTCAGTCATAGCGAAAGAGTACAGATTTACAAACAGTTGATTCGTGCTTACTTTGATTTGAAAGGAGTCGAAGATGAAGAAAATATCCCTCGAAGAATCACCGAAGAAGACATCCAAAATATTCTTCGTCAAAGAGGAGGGATCGGTCTTGATTCGGGAAAAAAATTAATCCCATCCCTACCTCTTCCGGGAAAACAAGATACAAAGCTGAATGTCCTGCCAAAACCAAGCATAGCAGATCTTCAATCCCTCCAGAGGTTTCCATCCAGAGGCATAGATTACGATATAGTGAGGGACTATGTACGGGTAAATTCGCCTTCAGGGATTAAATTTGTCCCTGCTCAATATTTTTTCAGAGAATCGCCCTATGAACAGATTCTAGCCCAGGGAGTCCGTCTGTTCCATATCGTGGAAGGTTTTCCTGTGCTTTCAGAAAAACCTTCTTCTGATATCCATTTCGTTGACACAAAATCCGATTCGCTGACTCAAGATCAAGAAAAAAAGGGATTCAGGGTTGTTTTGCTCTCAAGGATCTCTCCTCGCTCCAAGGATCTTGTTCATGAGAGTCCTGAAGACAAAAAGGAATTGGAGCTAAACGAGACTTTTAAGCAACATTTCAACACTTTTCTGGATAAGTTTCTAGTCATGCCCGAAAAAGAGCAATTCCTGTACTTTAAAAAGAGATATCTCGAGAATTATGATCTCGACAGTGAAGATCTTGCCTACCTTACAAGGAAATTTATACACAGTAATCTTAACAATATCATCATACCTGTCAGTGATGTTTCGTCAGCCTTTGATTATATCGAAGAGCTCTATTTCAACATGCCTCTTGAATATCAATTCTTAAAATTTTTGAGAGAGAATCCCGACACACTTGTCAGCGCTGAATTCCTTTTGACTCTGGCCTCTCATTATGATTTTGAGAGAAGAGCCATCGAATACCTGTACAAAGCCTATAAGGAAGCAAAAAAGTATCTATCCGAAAAATACCAAGTATCTGAAGTGTTCAATAAAAAGGTAAAGTGTTACATCATCAAGAATGTATATGAAAAACTTCATAAAACATTAGAAAAAAGAGGCTATTCCTCATTTAACGAGGTTTCAGCAACATATGTTGAAGAACAGATAAAGCTTTATGAGATGGTCATCGACATGGGTGGAAAATCCAGGAATCACGGACTGTATGACCTGGGATGCCTATATTGGGCACTCGGTCTTCGGGATTTGGCTTTAGCCATCTGGGCACAAATCGACGACTCATACGAATCGGAGGCGTTGAATTCTATTAGGGATGTGATGACATGGCATGATGATGTGCAAAAGGTGTATCCACAGATCGACAGGACCTTGTATTGGGCCGCAAGCAGAGGTATTAGCGATCGGTTGAAAAGACTCATTAAGCTTGGAAAGTGGAAAGCACGCGGAAAAACCTGGTGACGCAACTTTTTTTATGGACAACGACAGTCCCAAATAGAGAAGATAAAAAAAATTGATGTGCTCGGTGATAGATCAGCGGTTTGGATAGCCGATCATGGTCTTCAGGACTCTCAGATTCTGGGAGGAGATGTCTATCGCGTTTAGAGTTCCCTCTTCATCTGTTTCCAGCTCGATTTGTGTTGTGCTCAAACGCATGATGATCCGGCAAGGAGCATCTTCCTTGGGTTCAAGCGTGGCCGCCACTTCAATCTGGGGAATGATATACCCAGAAACACTTATCTTTTCCTGAAGACCGCATCGAAACTTCTTTGTTAAAACCATATAAGGAGAAAAAAACGGGTTGGGTAAAAGAAAGGCATCACGTTTGATGTTGACGGTTTCTGTCTGCTCTTGACCAGCAGTTTTTTTTACGCTCACGACTTCTCCATCCGAAATGATGCTTCTAACCTCTTGATCAACTCCGCTAACCTTCCCTCTAAAGAGAAAACCCAGAGGAATAAAGCTCCTATCCAGGTGAATGACAAGTTCATCAATCTCGATGGCAACGGGCTTGGTCATCCGCCCTCGCACTGTGAGAGTGAAGCCATACTCCTCTTCTTCCCAGGAATACTCCTCATATCCCACCTGCTCCTGCATGAAATAGATGGAAAGAGTTCCTTTTTCAACTCCCTCTTTTGATGCCTTCATATAGAGGGAGAAAAAGAGTATCAAAAAAAGAGTGATGATGAGGAAAACAATTAGCCTTTTACTCATTAGCCATTTTTGCTTATAAACGTATTTATTTCTGTGTTATCGCGAGGAGCGGAGCGCTGTGGCGATCTCTCCTATTCAATGAGCCCGCTATTCTATGATAACTGCTGTCCCATAGGCCAAAATCTCTGAAGCACTCTGCATGATCATCGAGGTGGAGAACCGGATATTGATGATGGCGTTGGCCCCGAGGCTCTCGGCTTCCTCGACCATGCGGTCTAGAGCCTGTTCACGAGATTCAGCCATCATCTTCGTGTAGTCGCGAATTTCGCCTCCGACGATATTCTTGAGGGCTGCCGAGATGTCACGTCCGATATGCCGCGCCCGAATAGTGTTTCCACGTACTAGCCCAAAAACTTTTTTGATCTCTTTTCCCGGGACAAAATCTGTGGTTACGAGCATCATTTCTCTACCTCCTTGTACCTTTCCCTCTTGTGGACAAAGATCTGCTCCCTGAGCAAGGAAACCAACAGGATGACCACTCCACCGAGGAGGGTAAGAATACCGATCTTGAGGAGAAGGGGTGTGGATGTATCCTGGATGATTCCCTCCACTGCTTTGTAACCTCCGAAAAACAGTAGTATCATAGCACCGATAGAGAGGAAAATCCATCCAATCCTTCTTTCCAGACGGTTATAGATCGAGGTCCAGTAGACCTCCCACATTTCCTTGTGAGGTTTTCTCAATTGCATTTTTTCCATCACCTCCTCAAGCTTTCCCATTTCCTCATATTCTCTCCGACACTCTGTACATTGATCCAAGTGTTCCTCTATCAATTGTCTCTGTCTGTTATCCAGTTCTCCATCATGATATGAGGAAATGAGCTCTTTTATTTTTTTATGATCCATGACCAACCTCTATTCAAAACCCAGGTATTTCCCGAGGATGCCTTTGAGTTTCTTTTTAGCGTAATGCAAGGATGACATGACTGTCCCGATAGGCCTTCCGATGAGCTCGGCAATCTCCTCATAAGACATCTGCCGGAAATACCGGAGAATGATGATTTCTCTCTGATCAAAGGGAAGTTCTTCTATTCCTTTCCACAGCGCTTCCTTCATCTCTCGATCGTCCCGTTCATCATCAAGCACTTGGGTATCCTCCAGAGGAATTTCGCTCATCCGGCGTTTGCGTTTGAGATGATCGATACAGAGATTTCTCATCAACCGATAGAACCAAGGGAAAAAGGGTAGGCGTGTATCGAACATCTTGATTTTTCGAAAGGCTTTAATGAATGCTTCCTGGGAGACATCCAGGGCATCCTGCTGGTTGTGGACAAAACCCAAGGCAATATAGTACGCCGAATGCATATAGCGCTTTACGATCAATCCGTATGCTTCTTTATCTCCCTTCTTGACCGCCTCCAGTATCTCTCTCTCCGAGAGAGTCCTCTTCACTTCCACCTGGATGGCTTCTGCGGAAAGCATCTGCTCCTTTTGCAAGACGACTTCCTCTGGCATGTGTTTTTTCCTACTCTTATATACGGCCTTCCTATCAGATTTATTCATGTGCTTCTTCCATTCTTTGACGCACGACCTCGTAGATAAAAACCGCTGCTGCCGCCGCCACGTTGAGAGATGTGATTTTGCCCAGTAGAGGGATGGAAAGAATCTTATCGCATTTTTCTCTCACCAGAGGTCGTAGTCCTTTGCCCTCGGAACCGAAGACCAACGCCACAGGAAGGGTGTAGTCAAAGTCATGCCATGGATTCGTCTGCCCTCCTTCTGCACCGACCAGCCACACATCTCTCTTTCTCAGGTCCTCCATGGTCTGAGCTAAATTCTTCACCCTGGCTACTTTCACATACTCCAGGGCTCCTGCAGACACAGAGGCAACTGATCCTGTTAAGCCGACCGCCCGGCGTTCAGGAAGGATGATGCCATCCACGCCTGCGCTTTCGGCTGTACGGATGATGGCACCCAGATTTTGGGGGTCTTCGACTCCGTCCAACAGGACGAGAAACGGGACTTTCGATGCGGCCAGGATGGCCTCCAGAGTGGTGTACCCCTTGGATGCAACAAAACCGATGGCTCCTTGATGGTGTTTGTCTATCCTGTCGAGGCTCTTTCGGGGCATGAAGGAAACAGGAAGCCCTTTTTTCTTTGCCAGTCCGATGATTTCCTCAATTTTGGACTTCCTCATCCCTTCTTGGATGATCACCTTGTTCACCCGATCGGACGAATTTCTGATGGCTTCTAACAAGGGATTCAGACGACTGATCTTTTCCACTCCCCGATCCCCTTATTGACTAGACATTTGCTTGGATTTAAGTCGAGTTCATTTTTTGAGTCTTCTCGATCTTGGCCCAGGTATCGCGAAGTGTCGCCGTCCTGTTGAACACATGCTTTTCAGTAGAGGAGTCAACAGAATCCAGGCAAAAATAGCCTTTTCTGAGAAATTGAAACCAATCTCCAGGCTTTGTTTCGGCAAGACTCGGCTCAATCCGGCAGGATGTCAGAATCTCCAAAGATTTGGGGTTCAGATAGGATCGCCAATCCACACCTTCTTCTCCCTCGGCCGGATCTTCTTTTGTGAACAGGTGGTCATACAGACGCACCTCGACCTCGACCGAGTGAGGCACAGAGACCCAGTGCAGCGTCCCTCTGACCATCCGACCGTCTTTGGACCAACCCCCGCGCGTCTCAGGATCATAAGAACAATGAATCTCCACAATCTCCCCCGTTTCCTGGTCCTTAACAACTTTTTCGCACTTTATGTAATAGGCATGTTTAAGCCTCACTTCACGGCCTGGAGACAGACGGAAGAACTTTTTGGGCGGGTCCTCACGGAAATCTTCGTGCTCGATATAAAGCTCCCGGGAAAAAGGAATTTTTCTGGTGCCCATGCTCGGGTCCTCCGGGTTGTTCTCGGCATCCAGCATCTCTACCTTGCCTTCAGGGTAATTGTCGATGATCACCCGCAGAGGCTGCAGCACGGCCATCACTCGAGGGGCCCTTTTGTTCAGATCCTCCCGGAGACAGTGCTCGAGGAGGGCGATATCCACCATGCTCTCTCTCTTGGCCAACCCGATTCGGTCACAGAAATCCCTGATGGACTCTGGTGTGTAGCCTCGTCTCCGTAGGCCTGATATGGTTGGCATTCGAGGATCGTCCCAGCCGGTCACAGTTTCTTCTTCAACCAGTTGGAGGAGCTTCCGTTTGCTCATCATGGTGTAGGATAGATTCAGCCGGGCGAATTCGATCTGCTGGGGATGATGGACACCCAGTTGGTCGAGAAACCAGTCATAGAGCGGTCGGTGGTCTTCGAATTCCAATGTACAGATAGAATGGCTGATGCCTTCGATGGAATCCGATTGGCCATGGGCCCAATCATAGGTTGGATAGATGCACCACCCGTCGCCTGTCCTGTGGTGTGTGGCCCGCAGGATCCGGTACATAACAGGATCACGCATGTTCAGATTTGGGGAGGACATGTCGATTTTTGCCCTGAGCGTTCGCGATCCGTCCGGGAACTCACCCTCTCGCATCCGCTCGAACAAATCGAGATTCTCCTCCACAGACCGGTTCCTGTAAGGGCTGTCTTTTCCAGGCTCGGTCAATGTCCCTCTGTAATTCCGGATTTCATCAGCGTTCAGATCGCAGACATAAGCCTTTGCCCTTTTTATGAGCTCAACAGCATACTCAAACAGCTTATCGAAGTAATCCGAAGCATAAAAGAGGCGATCTTCCCAGCCAAACCCGAGCCATCGGATATCTTCCATAATGGATTCTACGTATTCCTGTTCTTCTTTGATCGGATTGGTGTCATCGAAGCGCAGGTTGCAGAGTCCTCCGTATTCGGCAGCTAAGCCAAAATTCAGGCATATGGACTTGGCATGTCCGATATGGAGATACCCGTTCGGCTCCGGAGGGAAGCGGGTGTGAACGCGTCCCTGGTTTTTTCCCTCTTCCAAGTCTTTATCAATGATGGTCCGTATAAAATCCTTTAAATTTTTTCCCTTTTCTTTGGTATTCTCCACCACAGCCTACTCCTTATCCGCTTGTAATCCAGATTCCTTCAAAAATTCCAACATCTCTGCCGTGCGCTGGGAACAGTTTTTCATGGATAGAGGCAAAGTCAGTCTTGACCCCTCTTCAACCAACGGAATAAATTTATCCAGGTCCAGGCCCGAGCCTTTGGTTGTGAGGAAAATGCGGAGAGGATGGAAAAGGTCCCTTCCCTTGCATCCTGTGGCCTCTTTTATCTCCTGGGCGATGGCGTTGAACTGATCATAATCAAAACTGCTCACTTGTGCTATTTTTTCTCCAAAAAGCCTGACGACACGCAAGGCGCAATCCGACCCCAACTCCTGTTTTATCTCCTCATCCATCTCCTTGGGAGAGAAATCGAAGAGCATGGATATCTGGGAAGGAAGGTCTGCGAACCTGTCCACCCGCTCGAGATAAGCCTCTACAGCCTTTTCAAGCCATTCCCAGTGGGCCTCGGTCATATGTTCGGGCAAAAGCTTTGCCTCTCTCAGGTAGGGATAGGCCTGTTCTGCTTTTTGCCGTGCGGAAAGGAGCTTGGCATGCTGGCGGTTGATCCAGTGGAGTTTGTCATAATCAAAAATCGCTGCAGATCGGCTGACTTTTGCCAGATCGAAAAGATCCACTGTCTCCTCCTTTGACAAGACCTCTCTGTCTTCTGGTGGAGCCCATCCCAAAAGAGCCAGATAATTGAAAAGGGCAGTAGGAAGGATTCCATCCTTTTGAAACTGGTCAACGGCCGTAGCACCGTGACGCTTGCTCAATCGTTTGTTGTCCTTGCCCATCACCATGGAAAGGTGGGCAAAATGGGGAAGCGGAAGGGAAAGGGCCTGATAGAGGAGGATCTGTCGGGGTGTGTTCGATATGTGGTCCTCTCCTCTTATAACGTGGGTTATCTCCATCAAGGCGTCATCGATCACAACGGCAAAATTGTATGCGGGAAGTCCTGTGGAGCGGACGATGATCGAATCTCCTATCAGGCTCATGTCGAATTCGAGCTCGCCCCTCACAAGATCACGAAACGTCAATCCTCCCTGATCAGGCACCCGCAGCCTCACAGCAGCCTGTTCCCCTTGTCGGATGCGTCTTGAAGCATCCTCTGGCAGAATCTGCCGGCATCTGCCGCTGTAGATGGCCATACCATCCCTGGCAAGGGCTTCCTGTCTCTCTTTCTCAAGAACCTCTGGCAAGCAAAAACAATAATAGGCTCTTCCCTCATCCAACAGCTTCTGGGTGTATTCCTTGTATATCCCCACTCTTTGAGACTGTCTATACGGGCCGAAAGGCCCATCCACATCCGGTCCCTCATCCCAATCAAGCCCCAGCCAAAGGAGATCCTCCATCACTCTCTTCTCATATTCAGCCGCGGATCTTTCGACATCCGTATCCTCGATCCTTAAGACAAAGGTCCCCTCTTTCTGTCGGGCGAAAAGCCAGTTGAATAGGGCTGTGCGCGCGTTTCCCACATGAAGGAAACCAGTGGGACTGGGAGCGAACCGGACTCTAACCTTTTCCATCGGAACAATGACCCTGAATTATTCGACTCGTGAACAATCCAAGTAGATAATATTAATATATTTTTCCTAAAAACCCAAATGAAAGACAGGGAAGGGATCAACCCTTGACTTTGGACATTTATACAGGTTTTCTCAAGTTGACTCTTTATTCCGCCACAAAAGAAGCCCCTTCTACCAAAAAGTAACATATTTCTCAAATGTCCAAAGTCAAAGGCTGACCCCAATAATTTAGCAAGAAATGGAATAGAGAGGCACCTTTTTTGGTCTAATCTACGTATATATGAAGTTACAAAATGAAAACAACCCTGAAAGGAGAAAATAAAATGAGACTCAAGACAAAAGTTGCAATTCTCATCATGGCTGTGTTGCTGACTTTTCTCGGCTTTAACCTGATGACATCTCCGGCTGCCGTTGATATGATTAAGGTCGCTAAAGCACAGACAGCCGCTCATCACGTCAAGGGATAAGATCTTATGTTAGAAAGCGTGATGAGTGGATCTCGCCTTCAATTTCAGACCATTCCCATTAACTAGAAAGGCTGCAGTCTATCCAGAACACTCTGGAAACTGTAGCCTTTTTTTTATCTTATCTCCTTTTACACATATAGCAATCACTCCTAAGGGATTCCATCCTGCTTAAAGTAGATTAACTCCTTCTATCCTGATCCGCTGTTCTATTTCGGACACTCTTTGTCCTTCTCGTGAACATTTTTCAAGTCTGGTGGACCTTATATGCTGTCTTCCACCCCAGACAGAACATTCTGGCACGGTTATTGCTTTATTATGAGGTAACGACAATGAAAAAAGAAACGGAGGATCAAATGAGATATAGGACAAAAATAATGATTTTCTTGGCGGCTGTGATTCTGACCTTTGTTGGATTTAACCTGATGACATCTGCTGCAGTAGTGGAGATGGTAAAAATCGGAAACCATTCAGACTACGTGATCTCAATCCATGTGGTCGCGAAAATGGGGGCACCGCCTTCATCTTCGATCACAGGATAAGCCTATTCCAACCCGTCCCTTTAACTAGGCTGCAGCTCCTCTCAAATTTCGTTGGCGCTGCAGCCTTTTTTATTTAAACTTGCTAACGAGACCGGATAAGCGCCTGGACAAAAGTGGCAATCGCCTTTCCCTCTCCGATCAAACCCATTCCCTCGTTTGTCTTCGCCTTTATGCCTAAGTCCTTCTCATCTATCTTGAGGAGCGGACACAACACCTCTTTCATCTGTCCAGCATAGCTGGAAATCATTGGGCGCTCGGCGATGACCACCGAATCGATATGGACGATCTGCCATCCTTTGGAATTGCACTTCTTAACGACCCGTTTCAGCAGCTCAGTGCTTCTGATATCCTTGTATCTTGGATCAGTATCTGGAAACAACTGCCCGATGTCCGGCTCTCCCAGGGCGCCCAACAGTGCATCGATGATGGCATGAATCAAGCAGTCGCCATCTGAGTGGCCAGATAATCCTTTGGGAAAGTCGATCTCCATTCCCCCTAAGAAGAGTTTCCTTCCTTCCTGGAATCGGTGGATATCGTATCCAATCCCTACCTTAATCTTCAATCAGAGCCTCCGCTACACTCAGGTCATCTTGTGTCGTGATCTTTATATTCTTCGGATCACCCTGGATGACAAAGACCTCTCTTCCCATCCTTTCCACAAGAGAGGCCTCATCCGTCCCATAAAAACCTTCTTCTCTGGCTCTGATAAAGGCTTTTTTGAGTAACGAACAAGAAAAGCCCTGGGGTGTTTGGCTCCTGAACAGCAGGCGTCGGTCCTCTGTGCGGATAACCCTGTCACCCTCAACACGTTTGATGGTGTCTTCCAAGGGGATAACAGGAACCACAGCTCCCTTTTCACTTGCTCTTTCGATGACTCGTCCGATTAAATCTTCCCCGACTAAGGGCCTCACTCCATCATGGACGAGTACAATTGGTGTCTTTAGATCATCCACACAACACAGCCCTGAATAAACTGAATCCTGCCTCCTGTCCCCTCCACGAGCAACAGATGCGACTTTCTTGTACCTGCGGGGGTAGTCCTGACTGGGATGCTCTTCCCCTAACACAAGGATGATATCATCTACCGCATCGTGTCTTTCAAACCTCTCTAAACACCAGTCTAGGACGGTTTTCCCTTTAAGGAGAGCAAACTGTTTTGCAAGACCAAACCGCCTCCCCTCTCCTGCGGCTATAATAATCGCCGTTACTCCATCCATCAAGACTCTTCTTCGTTGTAGCGTCCGAAGATCATTTTCCCCACAGTCGTCTGGAGTACAGATGTCACAGTGATCTCTACATTCTGCCCGATCATCTTTCTGGAATTGTCAACCACGACCATGGTGCCATCATCCAGATAGGCCACTCCTTGATCCTTTTCCTTCCCTTCTTTGAGGATGAAAACGTTGATCATCTCACCTGGAAGCACAACGGGTTTCAGCGCATTCGCCAGCTCGTTGATATTGAGAACAGGAACTCCTTGAAGCTGTGCAATCTTGTTCAAATTAAAATCGTTGGTGATGATTTTCGCATCCATGTGCTTGGCCAATTCAATCAGCTTGGAATCCACATCTTTGATTTCTGGAAAATCCACTTCGGATATCATGACAGAGACTCGAGAGGACTTCTGAAGATGGTCCAAAACGTCAAGACCCCGTCTCCCTCTCTGTCTCTTGACACTGTCAGAGGAATCTGCAACAAGCTGCAGCTCCTTGAGGATGAACTGGGGAACAACCAGGTCTCCTTCGATGAAGGCAGTGTCGCAGATATCTGAAATTCGACCATCGATGATAACACTGGTATCGAGAATCTTGTAGCTCATTCCAGTACTCTTTTCCTTGAAAAAGCTGGAAAGATAGGTGGGATCAAGCCATTCATGTTTTCGTGTGCCGACCAAGAATCCGATGTAAGGCATGATAATCAGGAAGAATATCCTGATGAACGTCGTGGCAGCAACCTCTTGGGTGATACTCTGGTAGATGGCACCCAAACCCCATCCAACAAACACGCCGGCAAATGTTCCTAACGTCCCCCCCCAAATGACTTTAAACTGACTCTTCCTTATCCGGGTCTCAAGGTAAACGATGAGAACGCTCAGGAGAAAACCGGTCAGAATCCCATAATAGCGGGAAAGGTTAAATGGCGGGAAAAAATATCCCGTGATCGAGATAAGAGCAACGATGAGTATACGAAAAATAAAGACGCCCATTTTATATACCCTTTTATGAAAAAATTTAAAATATAATACCCAATGCTTCTTTTATGTTGTGCACCCCCGCCAGATCGATGTTCGGAAGCCCCTCCTTCTTGAATTGCGAAAGATTTCCCTTGGGAAGCACAACCGTTTTAAAGCCGAGAGAAAAGGCCTCCTTTATCCGGACTAAAGGTTGACTCACAGAGCGGACCTCTCCGCTCAGGCCGACCTCGCCAAACAGAGCAAAATCTGGCGGAACGGGTTTGTTCTTTAAACAGGAGACGACAGCCATCATGGCCGCTAAATCCACGGCAGGCTCATCTAAAACCAGCCCTCCGGCCACATTCATGTAGATGTCATCACCGGCAAAGCCAAAACCCAGTTTTCTCTCGATAATGGCCAACAACATAGCTGTGCGGAAATGATCCAGTCCTATGGTCATCCTCCTGGGGTTTCCGGTGAAAAGAGTGGGCGAGACAAGCGCCTGGATCTCTGCCAGCAAGGGCCGCGAACCCTTGATCGTGCATACTACCACGCTTCCTGTCTCGTCTGTCGGCCTTTCCTTCAGGAAAAAGGCTGAAGGATTGGATATAGCTCGAAGTCCGTGCGTTCCCATCTCGAAGATGGCCAGTTCGGAGATAGGCCCGAACCTGTTCTTCAAGGCTCGAAGCACACGATGGCTGTGATCCCTTTCTCCTTCAAAATAAAGGACCACATCCACCATATGCTCGAGCGATTTGGGACCAGCCAGCGATCCCTCTTTGGTGATGTGCCCAATCAAAAAAGAAGAAATCTGATTCTTCTTGGCGAAACGGAAGACCTGATTGGTGACCTCTCGCACCTGGCTGATGGTCCCCGGACTCGAGGACAGTTTCGAAGAATAGACGGTCTGAACCGAATCCATCACAAGAATCTGGGGGCTTAGCTTCTCAGCTTGGGCAAGGATCCTTTCCAGGTTCGTCTCTGCCAACAGGTAAAGATTCCCATTGGAAAGTCCAAGCCTTTCGCCCCGCAATTTGATCTGCTCCAAGGATTCTTCCCCTGAAACATACAGGACCTTTTCACCTTTGGCACTAAAGTCCCGACTCGCCTGGAGGAGCAGGGTGGATTTTCCGATGCCCGGCTCTCCTCCTATCAACACCAAGGATCCCAGCACGACGCCTCCTCCCAGAACGCGATCCAACTCCTCGATGCCTGTGTTGGTCCGCCCTTTCCTCGCCCCTTTGATCTCCTTATACAGGGTGGGCTCAGAAGGGGGAAAAGAATATTCTGCCTGGATCTCCTCCTCTATCTCTTCGATGAGGGAATTCCACTCTCCACAGCTTGGGCATCTTCCCAGCCATTTGGGCGAATGAAACCCGCAATTCTGACAGATAAAGATAGCCTTGGTCTTCATTAAAAACCCAATCTCATGCCAAAATAAAATTCTCTGTTCGAGGCTAAGGTGAAATCATCCAAGCCCAAAAGGAGATGAATGGACTTGGTGGCTGCAAGGCTGGTCCAGATTCGGAAGCGGGGTTGTGGATCCCGGTTAAAATCAAAACTCTCGAGAGAAAATACCAGCCTGTCTCTAAAGCTATAGAAATCCAAGCCTACGCCAAATTCGGATTCCATAATTCCAGCCCGGGGAGCAAAGACTCCCCAACGGACCCCTCCCTGGGCCGAATAAGTGAATTTATCCTTCCAGGGATCATGCACAACTTGGGCGAGCAAGAACTTGTCAGGGGCAGGCCAAAGTCCAAGGACAAGAATGCCTTTGAACTTTTCGCTCTCTCCAAAGTACTCTGCCCGCAACCACATGTTCACCCGCAGAGAGGAAACCGGTGCAATTACTTTCTGAATCCCACTGACTGTCTCCTCTGTTTTTTCATAAAGTTCAGAATCTTGAATGAGCTTGCCTAACGTTCCCTCTCCTTTGTTGAGTTTTTCCAAAGACTCACTCAGAAGCCTCAATGATTCTTCTATTTTGGATATGAGCTCACTGATGTTTTCTAAATTCCCCTTGAGGTTTCCTCGATTCTCCTCGACAGTGTTTTTGATGAGTTGGATCAATTCGTCTAAATCTTTTGAAACGGTCTCAGCTCGCTCGTCAAAATTCTGAATAGTCTGCTGTGACTTCTCAAGACTTCTGGTAAGATTGTCTTTGTTTTCACGGAAAAAATCATTGAGCTCTGCTGAAAACGTCGAAAGGTTCAGGAGTGTATCACTGAGATTGCCCCGCGTTTCCCCCCCTCCCAACAACTCTCTCAATGCCTGACTTGTGCCTTTAATCTCTTCTCCTATGGAGGAGAGCATAACCCCCAGTCGATCGAAGCCGACTGACGGAACACCCGCGATGGCACCTCCAGGCTGAACCATGTTTTTATCCTCACCGGGGAGAATCTCCACGTATTTTTCTCCCAAGAGCCCTAGGGAGGCCAAGGTAGCCTTGGAATCCCGGCTGATCTCGACTTCTGGATTGATGCTTAACTCCACCTCTGCCTGGTTTCCTTTAAGGCGGATGTTCTGGACAAATCCTACTTTTACCCCGGCTAAACGCACCACGGTCCTCCTCTCTAATCCTGCCACCGAATCATAATAGGTATACAGGAGATACCCCTTTTTCTTGAAGAGGGAGCCTAAATCACCCACTACAAAGATGAACAACACGATAATAGCCAGAGCGACGGCAAGGAATAGCCCGATCTTGATTTCCTGGCGGAAAGCCTTTATTTTGTTTTCCTCGAGACAACTAGGGTCTTCTTTCTTTTTTCTTTTGAATATGCTCATTTGAGATTCTCTTATCTTATAAAATATTTGTCCCTTTTACCACTCTTCTATAGGTCCTGTTGCCGCTCCGGTGATAAACTGTTGGACAACCGGATTCCCAGAGTTCTTGATCTCTTCAGGAGTGCCTGTCTCGATGATCTTCCCTTGATAGAGCATGGCCACACGGTCAGCCACTTTATAAGTGCTGACCATATCATGGGTTATAACGATGGAGGTCACCTTCAGCTCTTTCTGCATCTGGATGATCAAGTCGTTGATCGCATCCGCTCTGATCGGGTCAATGCCTGTAGAAGGCTCATCGTACAGAATGATCTCCGGTTGATAGGCAATCGCCCTTGCTAGACCAACCCTTTTCCTCATACCACCACTTAATTCGTGCGGCATAAGGTTTTCTACACCCCTTAATCCAACGTGCTTGAGGGCTTCACGGGCCAATCCTTCAATTCTCTCTGCTGCGAAATCGGTGTATCTTTCTAATCCGAAGCTGACATTCTGTAGCACAGTTAAAGAATCAAAAAGAGCAGCTCCTTGAAAGAGCATGGCGAACTTGCGCCGGATTTGATTGAGCTCATCTTGATTCAGGCAGGTAATTTCCACTCCATCCACAAAGATCTCACCCAAATCAGGCTTCATCAGGCCGATGAGGTGTTTGATCAGGATGCTCTTTCCTGAACCGCTCTGGCCAATGATCACCAAGGTTTCTCCCTTCTCGATCGTCAGGTTGACACCTTGAAGGACCTTGTTTCCTCCAAAAGATTTGTGTAAATCGACTATTTGAATCATCGTCCCAAATTCGCTGGTAGGGCTTTGCTGAGAAAAAAGTTGAAGATGAGGATGAGAATACTGGAAATGACAACCGTGCGAGTAGTCGCTCTCCCGACACCCTCTGCTCCTGCTTCTGTCTTCAAGCCCTGCCAGCAACCGATAATGGCAATGATACCACCGAAAAAGGCCGCCTTGATCAAACCGCTGACTACATCCCAAAGTTCCATATAGAGCAGGGTATTCCTCATGTAAATGTACCTGTTCACACCCATGATAAAAATGTTGTAGAAATATCCTCCCAGCATGCCGATGATATCTCCGTAAAGAGTTAAACAAGGCAGCATGATAATGGAAGCCAACATCCGGGGCACGACCAGATAACGAACAGGGTCGGCTCCTAGACTGACCAGAGCATCGATCTGTTCCGTGATCCTCATCGTGCCAATCTCGGCAGCCATCGCTGAACCAACTCTTCCCGATACCATCAATCCCACCAAAATCGGGATCAACTCTTTGGCGAGCCCTAAAGAGATAATCGGTCCTCCATACGCCTCTGATCCTGGCCCGATATACCTATGGAATCCGATGTAAGTCTGGAGTCCAAAAACAAGCCCTCCAAACGCAGCCGTAAGAGACACAACGGGTAGGGACCTGACCCCTATTTCTTCGAGTTGATGGATAAAATTCCTCTTCTCCCAAGGTTTGGTGAACATGCCCTTAAATATCTGGCTGAGAAGAAGTCCCACTTCTCCCATCTGTTGCATGAAAAAAAAGAAAAGGGATTGTTTTTGTCTGGGAACCATTTTAAACTTCGAATGCTTGGAATTCCATATCGGCAAACCGCGCATATTCTTTGATAAAGGCCAGATTGATCATTCCGGTAGGGCCGTTTCGTTGTTTGGCCACATTGATCTTGGCTATTCCGCGAAGGTTTTCGTCCTCCGGGCGGTAGAACTCCGGACGATAGATGAAGATAACCACATCTGCGTCTTGTTCAATGGCTCCTGATTCTCTCAGGTCAGAAAGTTGCGGGATGGGCTCTCGCCTTCCTTTCTCCGGAGCCCGGCTCAACTGTGAAATACCAACCACCGGAATCTTGAGTTCCTTGGCCAGCTCCTTCAATGAGCGCGATATATAGGATATTTCCTGCGTTCTGTTCTCGAAGCGTCCTCCTGTTCGCATGAGTTGCATATAATCAACGAATACTAGGTCAAGATTCTGCTCCATCTTCAAGCGCCTCGTCTTGGCCTTCATCTCCATGATAGAAAGGGCTGGAGTCTCATCCACAAAAATCTTTGCCTTGGATAGTTCCTCTGCGCCCAGCTTGAGCCTTTCAAACTCTCTCTCTCCGATAAACCCTGTCCTCACTTTCTTGATGTCGAGCTGGGCTTCTGCACACAGCAAGCGTATGACGATTTGCTCTTTGGCCATCTCCATGGAGAAAAAACCTACAGCATACTCTGTTCTAAGGCCGATATGCAAAGATGTGTTTAGACACAAGGCTGTCTTTCCCATTGAGGGACGGCCCGCCACAACGACGTACTCGGAATTATGATAACCAGAAGTCAGGCTGTCTAAATCCCGGAAGCCAGTGGGGATACCGGTCACAGCATCCTGCCTGTTGCGGAGGGCATCTATGATGTTGAGCGCAGGCCCGGTTAGAGCGCCTACAGGGACGAATCCTGGTTTGATTCTCTGCTCGGCCACTTCAATGATGGCTGATTGGGCCTCGTCCAGGAGCTGGTCCGCATCCTCTTTCTGTTCATAGCTTGAAGATATGATCTTTGCAGAGGAAAGGATGAGTCTTCTCAAAAGGGCTTTCTCTTTTATGATTTGGGCATAATACTCAACATTCAGGCTTTTGGGAACACCATCCATGAGGGAGGAAAGATAGGAAGCGCCTCCTATCTCATCCAGCAGGCCTGCTTTTTTGAGTTCCTCGCTCAGAGTGATTAAATCAACCGGAAGCCCTTTGTCGACTAACTGGACCACTTTCTGCAGAATTTTCTGGTTCGCCTCCTTGTAAAAATCTTCGATGGAAACGATGGAAAGCACAACGTTGAGGTTTTTGTTGTTGACCAGAATCCCCCCAATCACAGTCTTTTCAGCCTCTTGACTGTGAGGCGGGGTTTTCTTCAAAAACATCAAGTCGAGTTCCATGATTAATCTCTTCGCCTTTTATTCTATTTTTCAGGCTCCTCTGCTTTCTCTTCGATCGCTTCCTCTTGTTTTTCTTCTGGGATAGGCTCTGCTTGCTCTTCCTTTTTCTCTTCCTCCATCTCTCTTCTTTCCTCTTCCAAAACGGATTCTTCCTCCTTCGCTTCTGTCTCTTCTATCTCTACCTCAGGAGCGATTCCCTCTTTCTTCTCAGCAACCGCCTGTTTCTTCTCTTCTCCTTCGGTCTCACCTTCCTTTTTAACCTCGATCTTTATCTCGGCCTGCTCGTCATGAAACACCTTTATGGAAACAGTGTAATTCCCCAGCCGCTTGATGGGCTCATCAAGCAATATCCTCTTTTTTTCGATGTCGAATCCAAGACTATCCAGGCCCTCCTTGATATCCGCAATGCTCACAGAACCAAAAATGACATCCTTATCCCCCGTTTTTCTCTCAAAGGAAAGGGATGTTTGGTTGAGCCTTTCCATCAAGCTTTGGTAGGACACGACCTCTTTTTCCAGCTTCTTTCTTAGGGCTCTCTGGTCTATCTCTATAGTTTTCATGTTTTTAGGAGTGACCTCAAGCGCCAGTTTTCTCGGAATCAAGTAGTTCCTTCCATACCCGGCAGCCACCTCGATGATATCCCCCCTTTTTCCCAAATTCTCAATGTTCTCTTTCAGAATGACCTTCATTTTATCAATCCTCGACATAGGGCAGCAATGCCAGCAGGCGCGCCCTCTTTATCGCTGTAGAGAGTTTTCGCTGATGGAAAGAGCAGGTTCCAGTTATTCTCCTGGGCGCAATCTTCCCTCT
>Ga0209636_10000702_pt1 | contig 33217 bp, 38 predicted proteins | sample DeeMarSWOR152_54_FD_187464 | JGI IMG/M metagenome (GOLD analysis project Ga0209636, IMG submission 187464) | Marine sediment microbial communities from White Oak River estuary, North Carolina - WOR-1-52-54 (SPAdes) (version 2) | ecosystem: Environmental > Aquatic > Marine > Intertidal zone >...
TATCAACACAACGGCCTCCAGATACATCTTCGCATGCATCTGTTGCTCCATCTCCTCCACCCCATCCTCCGGGCAGAAAAGCAGAACAATCATCTTCAGCATCTTTGCATTTTAATTCACTATCTATGCCCCAATATATACTAGCACATTCACCCAATGCTGGATCCACTTCATTTTCCCCTTCGTATCCTTGATTTGAACAACCAATACACCACGAAACCATCATTCCTCTACACTCATATTCACTCAAAGGAGAACCACTCATTGATCTGTAAGTATAATAAACAGTTACTCCTGTCACTAAACTACCAACGAGAAGAAGAAGAATCGTAGTTATTGCAATTCCCTTTCTCATGAATTATATTCTCTTTTCTGATGTTAAATTGTTAACTAAATTTATTTTACGTAAAGCCTTATCGGAATCAATCCTACTTTTTTGACCTTAACAGGTTTCCAATTAATGAAAGGATGATCAACCAGAATTATCTTTGTCCCTTTCTTACATTCTCTCTTTATTTTTTTCTGCAATTCTCTTGTTACCTTCCTCGACAAGTAAGCAACAATTATAGATGCTTTGCTTAAATCCTGATCAAAAATGTTACCTTTAATTATCTTCACATTCTTTAATTTTCTCGTCTTTCTCCTTGCAATCCAGTTTAAGAAGAAATTCCTCTCAACACCAACAACAGGTATTCCTTTCTTTCCAGCTTCAACCAGTATCCTGCCATCCCCTGATCCCAAGTCATAGAAGATATCATTCTTGTTCACATCTGCAAAATCCAGGATAACATCGATCATTTCCTTAGAACTTGGATAGAAGAAAGCCAACCTATTCTTCAGAATATAATACAAACAAAAGAAAAAGAAGAAAGCCAATAATAGCCAAAGTTCATTCATGTATTCTTATTAGTTAAGGGAATTAATATTCTGGCATTCCTCCACCAGGCATTCCTCCACCAGGTGGCATGGGTGGCATTCCCTTAGAGAGTTTTGATGCTGATATGACATCATCTATCCTCAGTATCATCTCTGCTGCATCCGCTGCTGAGTTTATTGCTTGAGTCTTCACTTTCAAAGGTTCTATCACTCCTAGTTCTGTCATATCTGTAACCCCCCCATCAAGAACGTTGACACCGATTACATTCTTGCCTTTGTCGTGCTCAGCTCTCAAACTAACTAGAGTATCTATCGGATCCAAACCACCGTTCTCTGCCAAGCTTCTTGGAATCACTTCCATCGCATCTGCGAAAGCATTGACCGCTAACTGTTCTCTTCCTGAAAACCCTTCGGCATATTTTCTCAATTCTCTTGCAGCTTCTGCTTCAGGTGCTCCTCCACCAGGAACTATCTTACCTATTTCAACTGCTGATGACACTGCCCCGACAGCATCCTCTACTGCCCTGTCAACTTCATCGACAACGTGTTCTGTTCCACCTCTCACTAGAATTGTCACGGCCTTAGGGTTCTTACAATCCCTGACGAATATCATCTGCTCATCAGCAACCTTCTCTTCTTCCACTACCTTGGCATAACCCAGATCAGTCTTCTTCAAGTCGTTGATGTTCGTAACAATCCTTGCACCAGTTGCCTTTGCTAATTTTTCCATGTCTGATTTCTTGACTCTCCTTGCGGCCATTATTCCTTTCTTTGCCAAGTAATGTTGAGCCACATCATCGATTCCTTTTTGACAGAGAATTACGCTCGCGGTTGAAACCGCAACCTTTTCGACCATGTTCTTCAACATTCTCTCTTCCTGTTCAATGAATTCTTGAAGCTTTGTAGGGTCTGTTATCTGGATTTGTGCGTCCGTTTCTGTTTCCTTAACTTCTAGAGCCGCGTCTATTAAAGCAATTCTTGCGTTCTTCACTGTCTTTGGCATTCCAGGATGAACGACTTCCTTGTCAATAACAATTCCCTTTATCAACTCAGTATCTTCAGATGATCCACCATGTTTCTTCTCTCTTTTTATGTTCTCATTATCCACGATTACTTTTCCGTTCTTCTTCTCTGCGACTAATTTAACTGCTTCAACGACTAAGCCAGCAAGTTTCTTGCTGTACCCGTAACCAGACTTACCACTCATGCTAGTCAAAGCAATCTTACTCAAGTCTTCAGTATCCTTTAAAGTAACAGGTTTAGAAATCTTATCGAGGACTTTCAAAGACTTTTCCCTGGCCATGTTGAAACCTCTTATTATCACAGTAGGATGTATTTCTTGTTCTAGGAGTTCGCCTGCTTTTTTTAACAATTCACCTGCGATTACAACAGCAGTGGTTGTTCCGTCACCGACTTCCTCGTTCTGTGTCTTGGCGACTTCAACCATCATCTTGGCAGCAGGGTGTTCTATCTCCATTTCGTCTAGAATCGTTACACCGTCGTTAGTTATGACTATGTCTCCTATACTATCAACAAGCATCTTGTCCATTCCTTTTGGTCCAAGAGTCGTCCTGACAGCATCTGCCACTGCTTTTGCTGCGGCGATGTTGTTCTCCTGAGCTCCCTTTCCTTTTTGTCTCAACGTGCCTTCAGGCAATATCAAGACGGGTTGGCCACCTATTTGACCTATTGTAGCCATTATTACACCTCCTCTAAATTAGAATAGTAATGTGTATGTGGGTATACATTTAAAAATGTTTCGATATAGGATAGGAAGGAAGTTGGGATAAAATACGTATACATAGGGAATGGTGTGTTGTCTTAATTGAAAAGAAAGAATGGGAAAAGATACCTACCCCGTTCTTTAAGAAGTTGAAGAAATTATTAAAAGAAAAAGTAAGTGATGGAAAAATAAGAAAGTACTCAGATTTCCCTGAGTACCTCAACAATTCCTCCCTTAACCACACTTAAAAAACAACCAATTCTTTTCCTGCCCTTTGAATTTAATCAAACAATAACGACCTTTCAGTTTCTTCCCATTAATCCGAATTATGATCTCATCTTCCTTTCTCTTATCCAGAACATAAGTCCCTTTATCCCAAACCTCAACTTTTCCTGCCCCGTATTGACCTTCAGGTATTATACCTTCAAAATCAGCATAATCAATAGGATGGTCTTCTGTAGCTACTGCCAAACGCTTAACACCTTTTTCAACAGGAGGTTCCTTTGGGACTGCCCAACTTTTCAAGACTCCGTCCATCTCTAGTCTCAAGTCGTAATGAAGACGAGAAGCATCATGTCTTTGGATGACGTAGATATTGTCCTTACCTTTCTTTACCGTCCCTTCTGGTTCTTTAGTCTTCTTGAAATCTCTTTTCTTTTTGTATTCTTCCAAGACCATATTATAATCAAATAGTATTAAGATAGTCCCATATTAATAATTCAGAATCAGATAGATTTTTGTTCTTTCTATTAATTCCAATATAATTTTCTTTATATGACGATTAGGCGAAAATATGAAAACATTAACTTTAGCAAAAATCTTGTATAAAAATAAATCAATCAAGGAAAGATTTGGCATTCATAGAGGCCTTACAGATAATGTATACAAGCAAAACTCATTAGAATCAATAAAGGCGGCAATTGACCTGAATCCGCCTTTTGTTGAATTTGATGTAATGTTAGTTGACAATGAAGTAAAAACAGGGCACCCCCCACAACAACCTTTAGACGAATTCGAGAGAGTTCTATATCTTTTCAAAAGGAAAAAAACTTATCCCAAGATAGATATCAAACTAACAAAAAACAAACATTGTTTCACTTTAATTGACAAAGTTATAGGGGTTATTAACCAGACTAGCATTAAATTTATTTTGGTTAATATCGGGGGTTATGGAACAAGAATGCAATTTATGAAGGCTGAGAAGTATTTTGATAAGAAGGTACGAGACAATCATAGAATCAGACTTAATATAGATTTAGCAAGGTACAGAAATCCAGAAGAAGATATCGATAAAGGTATCAGAAAACATGTTGAGAGATTAAAAAATATTATTTATAGTATAAGTCCAGAAATTCACGAAGAAAATTTCAAAATAATTGCAGAATTCGCTGAAAAACATCGAATCGAGATTGTTTGTTTCTGGTTAAGAGGATGGCCAGATGTGTCTAACCCTAGAGTCGCAGGAGAAATCATTCGAAACGCGTTAGCATTAGAAAAAAATTATCCTATCAAGATTTATTTTGATATAAATCCTTGGCACGTTGATGGGCTTCCACTCTAATAATGTGGTAGTACCATATGAAATCAACCCAAATTAGATAACCTCAACCAAACAGGATTTTATTGCCTCATAGCCCTGTCGGTAATTGAAGGATAGATTTTTATCCTATAAATCACTCTAACAAAAATTATTCTCTAGAATACTAATCAAAAACTCAACCCAGGATTAGAATCTCTTCGGTCTATGCTTTTGATAACATTCTTTACAGTAGACTGGTCTACCTTCTTGCGGTTTGAAAGGGACTTCACATTCTTTGCCACAATCAGCACAAATTGCCTTGTGCATCTCTCTCTTGAAACCGAAGTCTCTTTTCTCGAAAGCCATTTGTTTTCCTCCTAATTAAATTTAGAATTATGGAAGTTATAAGGTTATAAAGGTATCATTTGTTGAGTAAACAAGAACCCCTATTTTTCTAAAAGCCCAATGGGAGATACTTCTGGATACCACAAAGATAAATATCGAGGATCATAACCGGTGTAATCATTATATTCTTGAATTCTGCTTTTTCTGATTCTAGTTTGAGAAGGCGTGCTTCCTGACATTCCATAAGCTCTGGATCTAATCATTTCCCTGACCCCTTGACTTGAACTTTTAGATAGTTCTCCGATATTATTCGCGCTTTTTATGTAAGTGTCTATTCCTATTTTTGTAGGATACACAGTTTTGTTAAATAATCCATGTATAACTAAATAGCCAAGTTTCTTTAATTTCCTAATGACTAAATCTACATGTTTATCTTTTATGTTAGTGTTGCCCTCAGATACCTTTCTATTTAATTCCTTGAGTGGTAAAGAATTGTGTTCATAAAGAATAGACATAGCAGAAAAACAGAGTACATCTTCAAAGGGTGTTCCGGCTGTAGCTTCTTTATAAATATCTGCCATTTCTCGTTGCACATTTTGCGGTATTTGTGCCATTTATAAAAGAGTGAAATTAAAAAATTTAAGTCTTACTTGATTTGATAGTCTTCCATTTTTATTTCAGAAAAATCAGTTATATTTACTCACTCTTCTCTTTTATCAACTTACTCAATTCCTTAGAAGATTCCAACTCAGGCAATTCCGACTCAAGAACTATTGGAACCCCATCTATCGCCTGCTCATGACTTCTCTTCGCAACGAACATCCCCTGAGAAGAGAACATTGAAGAAAGCCCTTTCACTTGAGAAACAACTTTTTTTATCTTGACAGTATTCTTAGACAGTCCAGTAACCAAAGAGGTCTTCTCCCTACCAATTATCTCAAAGTTTGTTGAAGTGACAGGAGAATTATCTATTCCAAGACGGGAAAACTCTAAAGAAATTTTTTTCTGGAATTCATTCTTCGGTTTGACATATGTTCTCTCAACTTTTTCCATCTTGTAAGGAACCTTCAAGTCAATTCCAAGCAATCCTTCAAGCTTTCGAACAGTCTCCAAAGTAGGATTAACTCTTTGGTTTTCAATCTCATACAAAGCCTTCTTAGAAATCCCAATCTGTTTGGATAATTTCTCTAAACTCAAATCCAATTCTTCTCTCTTCTTCCGAAGATAACTAGTATTGATCGTGACAGTGTGCTTTCCTTTAATAGCTTTTATTTCAGGTATAACCTCTTCTTCTATCATGCTATCGAACAATTCTGGAGTAACCACAGGCACTTGGAACCTAGAATAGATGACCTCATCACGTAAAGAACCACGATTAGTCCTCTCTGATACGACCAACGGGTAACCAGATATAAAGTAGGAGATTGCTTTTAAGCTCTGAGCCTGTTCTTGGACTAAACCATCCACGTTAGTCAAAGCCTTAATTAACATTACAAACTCCTTTCTAGCAGCTATATCGAAACAACCAGAAGTAAGGAAAAGTTGAAACTCATTCTTCATCAAAGTATCGGTTAATCTCTTGACGAGAAAAGATTTGTTGAACATTTTCATCTAATTATATGAGATGGGATAAATTTATAAAATAGTGTGTTTGTGGGTATACAGTCAATATATCCAAATTTAAGTTTTATTTCACAAATTCTACGGCAATGTATCCACCTTATCGATCACTCACGGTTCCAGAAGCTGAGAGTATATTAAGAAAATACATAGATGGTGGAACAAAGAGGGGTAGAAGAAGGATAAGACATTCATATGCTGTTGCTATGTTAGCGGTAGATTTTGGATTAAAGTGTATATTATCAGGAGTTCCTTGTAATCTCGAATTTGTAGCTACTTCAGCTCTCTTGCATGACTTAGGGAGATACAAAAAAACAAAGATAGACATGCATATGTTCGTAGGAAAAAAACGATTGGAAGAGGAAGGTTATCCATATCATGCTAGAGTTGCAGGAGTTCATGGTTTGGCGAAAGAGGCTGCCGAGACTTATCACGTACTCGGATACGATATACCAGGTTACTTTGAGCCAAGAAGTGTTGAAGAGAAAGTTGTTGTTCTAGCAGATTTCTGCATCATTGGAGATGAAATCATAACAGTGGACCAAAGGTTTAACTGTTTAATGGGAACGTTCTTGGAAAGACATTTATACCAAAGGGCAGATCATCTAAAGAAATCTCGGCCTAGAATCAAAGCCTTAGAAAGAGAATTAATGGAATTATGGGGAAGAGATGAAGATAGTTACTTGTGTACTTATGTTGATGATGTGAGAAAATTCATAGAACTTAAGAACAAAAATTAATTTTTTAACTTTATCAACTTCAAATATATTGTTAATTACTAGGACCGGTAGCTCAGTCTGGTTAGAGCGCTGATGCTCTGGCGTAAGTCTTATAAGGCGACTGAGCGTAGAAACCAGTGGTCGCGTGTTCAAATCGCGCCCGGTCCATTCTAAATTTAAATTTATAAATTAACCTATCAAAAACTGATAGTATGAAATTGACTTACACGATCTGGTTGATAATAATAAACTTCATAGTATTCTTCGCTCAGGTAGCGCTCACCAATGTCGATTTCATTACAGATTCTTACGGAGAAATAGTCACTGACGTACTCGGCTTAAACACAAAAACTATTCTAGAAAGAGGTTATTTCTGGCAATACTTCAGTTATATGTTCGTCCATGCCGATTTCACACACATCTTCTTCAACATGTTCGGCTTGTTAATATTCGGTCCAAAGATAGAACACACGATGGGAAAGAATAAATTCTTACAATATTATCTCATCTGTGGGCTTGGTTCTTCGATATTCTATTCAACCATCATAACTACAATCACAGGTGTTAGTAACATCCCGATGGTTGGGGCATCAGGAGCAATATTCGGTGTGTTAACCGCATTCGGTATCATGTATCCTAGGGATATAGTCTACGTTCAATTCTTCATACCCATGCCTGCCATCATTTTCATCACTTTCTATGGAGCCATACAATTGTTGGGTGGTGTCCTGAGTTTATTCGGTCCTCAAATGGGTGGTATAGCGTATTTTGGACATCTGGGAGGAATGATCACTGGGATACTACTCTTGAAATTTTTCGGTTACGGTAAGAGAAGAGTTAGGTATTTCTGGGAATGAAACCGAAATTTTTAAATACTTTTCGCGTCAAAAGAATTTGAGTGGTTTAGGTGACAGGTGAATTAGAAAAGCTCTGTTAACTTTGAAGTTTTATCTAGTCACCCTTCTGTTTCTTTTCTGTTATTAACTAAACATAAGAAGAAGCGTTAGCTTTCTCATTGGTTTTCTGGGTCCGTAGCTCAGCATGGTAGAGCAGGTGGCTCTTAACCACAAGGTCGTGGGTTCGAATCCCTCCGGACCCATTCGGTGAAAGAAATGAATAACATAAAAAGTCGAAAAAGAAAAATGAAAATGATGAACCAGAAAAAATATGAATTCTGGCTTGACAAATGGGCTAGAAAAATCGTTGAAAGAGAAAAGAAATTAAAGAGAGGTTTGAAAAAACTTAGAACTGAGTCTGGTTTGGGGGCAAGTGGAATCCCACACATAGGAAGTTTTGGTGATGTAGTAAGACAATACGGCGTAACTTTGGCGTTGAGAGACCTTGGTTTTAAATCCGAAGTTATAGCATATTCTGATGACAGAGATGGTTTAAGGAAAGTCCCAATAGGTTTACCAAACTGGCTCGAAAAATACGTTGGAATGCCTGTTTCAAATATTCCTGACCCTTTCGGTAAGTGTCATAAAAACTTTGGAGAACATATGGGTTCTTTATTGTTGGATGCGTTAGATGAAGTTGGTGTTGATTACACCTTCAACTCAGGAAGTGAAAATTATAGGAAGGGTATTCTCGATAAACAGATAGAAACAATTCTGTTGAATTCTGATAAGATTGGAAAAATAATCAAGAAAATGGTGGGTCAAAAAAAATACGTTGAGGCCTTGCCTTATTTTCCTGTTTGTGAAAAATGTGGAAAAATCTACACCACTCGATCGTATGAACTAATCCCAAAAGAACATAAAGTCCTCTACGTTTGTGATCAAGATTTTCTTGGAAAGAACTCGAATACAGGGAAAGAAATCATCGTGGAAGGATGTGGTCATAAGGGTGAGGCTAGTTACTTCAAGGGCGAAGGAAAGTTGAGTTGGAAGGTTGAGTTTGCTGCTCGATGGGATGCCTTGAAGATAGTTTTCGAAGCACATGGAAAGGATATCTTGGATTCTGTGAAAGTCAATGATAGAATCTGTAAAGAAATTCTGAATTTCGATCCACCCTTCCATTTCGTCTACGAGATGTTCTTGGAGAAAGGTGGACGAAAGATATCAAAATCTGTAGGCAACGTATTCACTCCTCAAGTCTGGTTCAGATATGGGAGTCCTGAGAGCTGTATTTTGTTGATGCTTAAAAGATCTGGAACGATAAGAGAAATTAACGTCAACGATATCCCAAGTTACATGAGAGAAGTGGATAGATTAGAGGACGTTTATTTTGGAAAAGAACAGTTAGATAATCCAAGAGACGAGTTCAACGCTAAAAGACTCTTTGAATTCATTAACAGATTAAAACCGCCAAAGAAATTATCAGAACATATACCATACGATTACTTGATTGAATTGGCGAGTGTTGCACCAGAAAAGAATAAACTTGAGTTCGTTGTTCAAAAATTGTTGGAAACTGGTCATGTATCGAAAGTGGATGAGAAGTTTAAGAAAGAAATGAAGAAAAGGTTCGCTTACGCAGAGAATTGGTTCAATGATTTTGTTAAACCTGAAAAAGTAGAAGTTGAGTTATCGAAAGAAGAAAAATCAGCAATTAAAGACCTGATACAAGAAATTAAAAAGGAAAAAGATGGAGAAAAACTCCAAAATAGAATCTTTCAAATAGCCAAAAGTCGTGGGATTAAACCATCTAAATTCTTCAGGTCTATTTACAGAGTTCTCTTGAATCAGGATAGAGGTCCTAGACTTGGCCCTTACATCATCCAAAGAGGAAAGAAAGAAATCATAAAACTACTTGAAAAACGTTGATTTATTTTTAAATTCGTACTTATTATTCTAAGTGATAATTTGTTAGAAGAATCCAGAATCTTCAAGGACGAACAAGTCCTGAATCCAGAATATTTACCAGAATTGTTACCACACAGAGAACATAAGATAGAGAGAATAGCGAATAATTTATCTCCTGCCAGCAAAGGTAGAAATCCACATAACATGTTCATATTCGGTATCCCTGGAATAGGAAAGACAGCATCGATCAAATACGTGTTCAGACAATTGGAAGAATATTCTGATAGAGTTAAAACAGTTTACATCAACACTTGGGATTATAACACATCTCATTCGATACTGACAAAGCTTGTCCTTGACTTTGGGTTTTTTATTCCTAGAAGAGGTTTGTCAAAAGACGAAATCATCGAAAGACTGGTCGAAGCTCTGAAGAAGACTAAGAAGAGTTTAATCGTTTGCTTCGATGAAGTCGACCAATTGATCAAGAAAGATGAAAAGGCATTGTACGACATCCTGCGTTTAAACCAATACGTCGATAACCCCATCGGTTTGACAGTGATATCGAATTATCGAGATGTTTTTGTCAACGTTGAACCCAGGATAAAGAGTAGTCTGGGCGTCGAGGAGATAGAATTCAAACCCTACACTCTACAGGAAATGAAGGATATTCTAATGGAAAGATGTAAGCATGCTTTCAGGTTTGGAGTTCTAGGAGAGGGTGTTATGCTGCTATGTGCAAACCATGCTGTTAATAAAGGTGGGGATGTAAGGGTTGGTTTGGAGTGTTTGAGAAAGGCGGCAAGAATCTGTGAAGAAGAAAATTCTGATAAATTAAAGGTTAATCATGTTAAACAAATCCTGAAACAAACAGGTCCAGTAAAACTAAAGATAATGAGAAAAAAACTAGAAGGAGTTGAAAAAAATATCGTTGAATTACTATCGAATGAAAAGGAGATTACATCTACTGAGTTACATAAGAAATACGTTACTAGATTTGGGAAGATCAGTCAATTCACTATGACGAAACATGTTAAGCATCTTGAAGATATCGGAATGGTAAGGACTAAAGAAAGTAGGAGAGGAACGAGAGGGAGAAAACACTTTATAAGTTTAGTCAAACGTAAATCTTTTAAATAAAACGGTAAGATAATTAAAATGAAGCGAGGTAGAGCAGCCTGGAGTTGCTTAACAGAATGCTCGCGGGGCTCATAACCCCGAGGTCCGTGGTTCAAATCCACGCCTCGCTATCCAGCCTTTCTTCCGAATTTCTTCATCTCAATTTCAGGAACAATATTCTCTAACTCTTCCATCCTTGACTTAATCTGTCTAATCCTTCTCTCTAAATCATCCAAATCTCTCTGATAAGCAACAGAAGCTTCTAATGCCTCGCCGACTCTCTTTGAAACGTTTGACAGGTATTTAGATATCAGATTGACTTGTTGAGTTATTAGTTCTAATCTTTTCATTATGGCATTAATCTTACTTTCGTCAACTCTTTCTTTAAACCCCTTTGGTTTTCTCTTGAAAGTTTCTTCTTCATTCTCCCAGAGCATCCAATCACAATTTAATTATCAATGGTAAAGGATTTAAGGGGATGGCATGAATATTTTTCTGACTGGACAGCCTGGTTCTGGAAAATCTACTGTTTTGGTAAAAGTGATTGATATCCTTAAGAGTAAAGGATTAAAGATTGGTGGTTTCATAACACCTGAGATAAGAGTTAAAGGAAGGAGAATCGGATTTAAAGTCATCAATATTCATTCTGGAGAAGAGGGAATATTGTCGAGTGTACATCAAAAACTTGGTCCTAAAGTTGGAAAGTATCGTGTTAATTTAGAAGATTTTGAGAGGGTTGCATTGAAGGCATTAGATTTTGGAATGAAAGAATGTGATGTTTTATGCATAGACGAATTAGGAACTATGGAGTTATTTTCCCAGAAATTCAAAGAAAAAATCGAGAAAATATTGGGATTAGATAAACCTGTTATCATAGTCCTTCACAGAAACTTGGTCAAAAAATACAAGAACTATGGCAAGGTGTTTTATGTAACTCAAGAGAACAGAGATACATTACCAGAAAAAATTGTTGAATTAACAAAGAGTGGGTCCACGCGGAGTTGAACCGCGCTCTCTGCCTTGTAAGGGCAGTATCCTAACCGATAGACTATGGACCCAGTAATAATTCTTAGAATAATGTAATCTTATAAAATTATAAAAACTTAAAAAGAAGGCAAAGCAGCAACGTTAGCAACAATCGAAACGATCTGTCTCACTTCTAGTCTTGGTTTCCACTTGAACATTCCATCCCACATCTTTATCGTCCCTTTATCCCCATTGATAGTGACTGAATATCCGTTACCGCTCAAGTATTTGATCTTTGGAACGATCGATACACATCTCAAAGAATCTGGTTTCATTACTATGAAATCCTTGTACTTCCCATTCTTCTCCACATGCCTTCCTCGAATTATGTGATACCAAAGACCATGAATGTATTTGAACATCGCTTGTTTGAGTTCAGAACTGTACTTCTTTACTATATGCATCAAATGACCAGCATCGAGAGAAATTGTAACTAGATTCACTTCTAGAAGACTCTCTATTATCTCTTTAATCTTGTATGTAATCGTATCAATACCACGATAAATCTCTAACGTCTCTAGTTCCAAGTTTATGAAACAAAAAACCTTTCTGACCACTTTTTCTTTTCCATTGATTTTCAAGTATTCGACCATTTCATAGGCTTCCTCTGAAAAGGCTCTCTTCAATCCTATTTCTACATCTTCCTCGTACCAAATATCTATTTCTATCTCACCTTTATTGTGTTTAGATTCCTTCGCTTTTAACCAGCATCCATTCTTTTTCTTCCCGTTCAATGCCTTAATAAGATCTTTTTTTACCAGCATAGGTTCAATCTTAAACAAGGTTATAGTTGGCATTTTAACAACACCTCCATATACATTTTAATTTATATACATTATCTGAATAACATTTATATATTAGTAGTATTTAAACTATACTGGGGGTGGGTTGTGATGAAAGATATAGAAACGTCCAAAGATGTGGAATACGATACAAAAAACACGAAAAGAGCGCTTAAAGTTTTAAAAGAAAGCGTAAGAGGGCTTACCATAACAGATATAGCCCTACAGTTGAAGTTGAACCGTCATACTATAACAAAAATACTCAACAGGCTTTTGATAGAGAAGAAAGTAGATTATGATGAAAAGGGTCCAGCCAAGATATTCTATTCGACTGGAAAGAGTAAGTTTGTTGGAAGGGTAGATCAAGGTAAGTTCAACAAACTCTGGATAGATGTGTTCAAACCGAAATATCCAGGTGAACAGGAGTTCGTAAGGATCAACCAGACAAAACACGATCATCTGATAAGAGCCAGCAGCAAGTTCAGATCGGTGGGCGCGATAGCGGTTAAAAGAAGGAATTTAATTACTTTCATCAGATTGTTGAAAGACATTGCTAGGGATGAGTTCAACCTAAAAATCTAAAGTTTATTAATTTCATTTAACTAAGGGATTCTATGAACCAGAAAGAAATACAAGAGAAACTTGCCAGGTATCAAATCTTGGATAGTAGAGTTAAAGCTTTGATGAACAGAAGGGATTTGTTATTGTCAAAAATACTCGAGATTGAGACTACTCTGACTTCAATAGAAGAGGTAGAGAAGGACAAGAAACAGGAGATACTTCTCCCATTGGGATCAAACGTACACATACCAGGAAGTTTAATGAAAGTAAAGAAGATGATAGTTGAACTAGGGGCAAACATAGCAATCGAAACTACAGTCAAAAAAACTAAAGACATTCTGAATAAAAGAAAAGATGTGTTGGAAGGTGGACTTAAAACAATAGATAATCAAATGACGACTATAAGCAATGAGTTAATTAGATTAGAACCGGAAATAAAGGCATTGTTAGAGAAAGTTAGATCTCCAGAAGTAAAAGCGGGTTGAAATGTTCGGTTTTCTGAAGAAAGTTTTCAAGAAAAAGGTAACTGAAGTTACATCATCAGTATCTAAAAAAATCTTGGAGAAGAAAATTTCCGAGAAAGATTTAGAAGAAACTTTGGAGGATTTGGGAATCACTCTCCTACAAGCAGATGTTGCGTTTGAAGTTAGTGAAAAGATTAAGGAAGACCTTAAGAAAAACTTGGTGGGAAAACAAGTTAAGAGAGGTAAGGTAAAAGATATCATACTAAAAACATTCAAGGATAGCTTATCCGAAATCCTGGATATTCCTAAAGTAGACTTAAAGGATGTCATTAAAACAAATAAATCATCCCTTTTCTTATTCTTAGGTTTTAACGGATCTGGAAAGACTACTTCTTTGGCAAAGGTTGGGAATTACTTAAAGAATAAAAGATTTTCCTGTGTGTTTGCTGCTGGCGATTCGTTCCGTGCGGCGAGCATAGAACAACTCGAAGAACATGGTAGAAGGTTGGGTGTTGGTGTGATCAAACACAAGTATGGAGCTGATTCTGCTGCTGTGATATTCGATGCAAGGAAACATGCTGAAGCCAAAGGTATAGACGTGGTTCTTGCAGATACTGCTGGCAGAAGTCACACAAACAGAAATTTGATGGATGAACTAAAAAAGGTCTGTAGAGTTAACAAACCCGATTTAAAGATACTGGTCATCGATTCTCTGGTTGGTAATGATGCTGTTCCTCAGGCTAAAATGTTTGATGAGGCTGTTGGAGTGGATGTGGTCATGTTCACTAAACTAGATGTCAACGAAAAAGGAGGGGCTATCTTATCTGTTGCACATACACTTAAAAAACCTATTCTTTTTCTAGGTACAGGACAAGATTACTCATCCATAAAAACATTTAAACCTCAAGAGTTTATTGAGAATATAATCTAGATGGTATTATGTTGAGTTTAGGTAAAAACCTGAGTGAACTAGTTAGAAAGATATTGACTAGGACTACTGTAGATAAAGAAGCGATCGAAGCATTGATAAAGGGTCTCCAAAGAATCTTGTTACAGGCCGATGTAGATGTTAAATTAGTTTTCGAATTATCCGAGAATATAAGAAGAAGATGTTTAAAGGAAAAGATTCCTCCTGGTATAACTCTAAGAGAACAAGTAATGAAAGTTGTTTATGATGAGTTAGTCAAACTCTTGGGTGAAGAGAAGGTCGGTCTTTTAGGAAAGAAGAAGATTATGTTATTAGGTTTGTTTGGTTCTGGAAAGACAACTACAGCTGGGAAGTTAGCCAAATACTTTAAAAAACAGGGTCTAAGACCGTCGATGATCGGTTGTGATTATCATAGACCCGCAGCTCCAGAACAGTTGATGCAGTTGGGTGACAAACTCCATGTTCCTGTCCATGTATCGAAAGAAAAAGATCCTTACGAAGCTTTAAAAGAAGGTCTAGGAAAATTCAAGAAATACGATACCATCATCATCGATACTGCTGGAAGGGATGCCTTAGATAAAGAGTTGGCAGGAGAATTAAAAAAAATGGATAAAATCTCTCAACCAGATGAAGTTCTCTTGGTGATACCTGCAGATATAGGGAGAATCGGTGGAAAACAAGCAGAAGAATTCAATAAGTTAGTGGGAATAACCGGTGTTGTTGTAACCAAGATGGACGGAACTGCTAAAGGTGGTGGGGTATTATCAGCCTGTTCTGCAACTGGTGCAAAGGTGAAGTTCATAGGTATTGGAGAAAGATTAGAAGATTTAGAAGTCTATGATCCTGTTCGTTTTGTTTCCAGACTTTTAGGAATGGGTGATTTACAGACACTACTGGAGAAAGTGAAGGAATCTGAATTCAAAGAAGAAGATATAGAGAAGATAATGTCTGGTAAGTTCACTCTCCAAGAATTCTACGATCAGATAAGCGGTGTACAGAAGATGGGTTCTTTCAGTGAAGTTTTGAACATGATTCCTGGTTTGGGTTATTCCATTCCTGAAGAATTGTTAGTCGTGCAGGAAGAGAAGTTGAAGAAGTATAAGCATATCATGAATAGCATGACTCCTGAAGAGAGAAAGAATTCTGATTTGATTCATAGTAGTAGGATAAAGAGAATTGCAAGGGGTTCTGGTACAACACAGAAGGATGTGAGGGATTTGTTGAAACAGTATAAACAAGCGAAAAAGATGATTAAGAAGATTGGTGGTGCTAAAGGTTTAAAGAGAGGGATGTTAAGACAGCTTGCTAAGAAATTTGGAATGAAAATATAATTTTACTGTTTAACTTTTCCTGTAAACAATGAAAACCCCACAATACCTCCGAATATACCACCGAAATGGGCAACTTCTCCAATACTGTAAGGGAGATTGTAGAACATCATTAAAAGATTGAGAAGAAAGTAGAACACAATCGCGATATAAAGAGGTACTTTAATGTTTTTCAAAGAAAAGATTATATAGGGTATTGCAATCACATTCAAGATAGGAATTAGTATTGCCGGTACCTCTTCTCCACCGGATATTGCAGCAGCAAGAAACATCACTCCAAAAATTGCACCAGATGCACCAACTAAAATGAAAACTGTTCCTATGAGGTATTCCATTAGGAAAGCAAAGGGCAAAACACAAAAACCAGAAAATAAATAAAATAGAATAAATTTTAATGTTCCAATCTTTGTTTCAGTTACCAATCCAACAATAGCAAGCATGAGCATATTCCCCACAAAGTGAATGATATCTGCATGAACGAACATGTGAGTTACGAGTAAGTAAGGTCTAATATAAAGTTGTTCTGGGGATAATCCAAACTTGTATATGGTTTCCTCTGAGACTAGATTCACGAACAGATCATAAGAAAAGAGAAAAACTGTAAGATTTATTGTTATGAGTATGAATGTTGCAACAGGCCACTTCTCCTCCATAATAATAGTTTAAAGATGTAATAATAATTAATTGGTGTCTCAATGGACGTGAAAGAAAAAATAGTAGAGATTTTGAAAAAAGATTTTGTGTGTGATCGATGTCTTGGTAGAGGATTTGCTCAATTGCTCTCAGGATTAAAGAATGAAGACAGGGGTAGAATTCTTAGATATTATATCGCTATGTTAATGGATTCAGGAGAAAAAATTGACGTAGACGAATCAAGTTTTTATGGGATAAAATTCCATTTGAAAAAGATCAAACCAAAGAAACCAAAGAAGTGTTCTATTTGTTCTGATATTTTCTCAGAACTTAAAAAAAAAGAAAAAGCGATAATAAAAAAATTAAAAAAATATGAATACAATACATTTCTCGTTGGTTGCAGGTTAACTCCTGAATTGGTTGAAAAAGAGCAGGTTTTGTGGAATAGAACTGGGATAGAATGGTGTGAATCGATTAAAAACGAAATCAATCGTGAAGTCGGGAGGGAGATAGAAAGAATAACTGGAAAAGTTATGAACAGAAAGTTGCCCGATATAACGATTCTATTGGACTTGAATGCTAATGAAATCAAACTAAACGTTCGTTCTATCTACGTATACGGAAAGTATCAGAAATTAGTAAGGGGTATACCACAGACCAAATGGAAGAAAAGGAGATTTCGTACATCAGTTCAGGAATTAATAGAAAACCCTTTCTTGAAACAACTAAATGCTGAAAAAAGTGTCTTTCATGGAGCAGGTAGGGAAGATGTCAATGCCAGATGTCTAGGGTGGCGACCATTTGTCATAGAATTGGTTAATCCCAGGAAAAGAAAATTAAAATTGAGAGAGGTCCAGAAAAAAATAAACAAGTCCAAAAAAGTCAAAGTAAAGAACCTGAAAATTGTTGAAAGAAACGTTATAAAAAAAATAAAGTATGCAAATTATGACAAGACTTACAGAGCATTAGTGGAATTTGAAAATCCTGTTGAGAACTTGAAGAAAGTAAAACAACTTAAAGACGCAATAATCGCACAAAAAACACCAACACGTGTACTGAGAAGGAGAGCACATAAACTGAGAAGAAGGAGAATTAAGGATATAAAATTCAAGCTTTTAAGTAAGAGTAAAGTTGAATTCAAGATAAAGACTCAAGCCGGTCTATATGTGAAAGAATTGATAAATGGGGACGATGGTAGAACAGAACCGAACATATCTGGGTTGATGAATAATAAAGTTAAAAAGATTGAACTGGATGTTATAAAGGTACATAGTGATAGAGATGGCACAAAAATCTAAAGGACCAAGAAAGAGGACCAGAACTCTTTTGAGAAAGGGAGTTAGGGAGAAAACTCCAATAACAAAATACCTACAAGAATTTAAGATAGGGACTCGAGTCGTCATAAAACCAGAACCTTCGAGTGATAAGGGAAGACCCTTCAAGAGGTTCTTCGGTCGAATAGGAATAGTTACTGACAAAAGAGGTAAATCTTATATAATCAAAATAATAGATGGTAAAAAGGAAAAGAATATTATCGTGAGACCTGAACATCTTAAGGCGGTATGAATGGAAGAAATTGTAAGAGAAAGACTCGTGAATAATACGGATGCAAAGGAAATTTTAGCTGGAAGGAAAAAGGAGATAGAACTCGGTTATGAACAGAAGAATGCTCTGGATTACTTGAAGAAGTATGATAAGTTGACTCCAAAGAAAGTCAAAGAATTAACAGAGAAACTGAATGAAGTAAAAAAATTGAGGGAGAGGCAAATAATTCAAATAGTCAACCTATTACCCGTGGATAATGACGATTTGAGATTAATCCTTGAAAAAGATTATAACTTATTGAGTGATGAGGAAAAAACACTTATTCTTGAGAGTGTTAAAAAATTCATATAGGGAGAGGGTGAATCTTCTATGAAAGATGAATACATAGTAGTATTGGATTTCCTCTCAAGAGGTCATGCTGATAGTAGAAAAGCTGAACCTACAGTTCAAGGCATTGGTAATAATTTCTTGAGTCTATTAGAAGTTGTATTGAAACCAGAAGTTGCTGTTAAACCAAGAGACTTAATCTATATTGGTGAAGGGAAGAGAGATAGGGTGAAATACATCAGAGGCAGGATCAAGTATGATAATTTGACTGGTTTTGCTAAGAAAGAATTGGAAGATGTGATAGACCTAATCATAGATCAGAATGAAAAGAGATTTGTTAATTTCTTTAACGTGGCCGGACCTGTCTCAACTCGTCTACACACACTAGAGCTATTACCAGGAATTGGAAAAAAACATATGTGGACGATAATCGAACAAAGGAGGAAGAAGAAGTTTGAGACTCTTGAAGACTTGAAATCAAGGGTTGAAATGTTACCAGACCCCAAAAGAATGATAAAGAAAAGGATAATTGAAGAGTTAAAAGAAAGTGACAGACATAGATTATTTGTAGTGGGTAGATAGATTAAAGACTTCTTGTCAAACCTTTAACCTCTACTTCCTTAACATCTTGAATTTTTTTGATTTCATTCGTGATTCTATCCATTTCTCCTTCCTTCTCTTCAATCAGTTTCACTATCTCTATCGCGTTTAAACCAAAAGCGATTGGAACTCGTTGTATCTTCTGTGGATTAATTTTTTCCTTCAATTCCTTTTCTAAAGAATCCAAATCAGTTTCAACTCCTTCAGGCATGATTCTGAAAGTGACGATAACACTACCCATTTGAACACCTATGGCCCAACAAAACCGCATGCCGAGCATTGATATTCATTTGATAATCTTTTACAACGTGAACATCTGTGGATGAGAGGTTTCAAGCAATTGGGACATTTAAACTTGACGTATTCATCGTCTCCTAATAGGTTTATACCACAACTCGCGCACTTCATTTTTTTCTTTTCTTCCAACCTAACACCTTAAAAGTTTAGATAGTATTTTCTTTCTTAAGGATTATATCTTTTTAATAGTTATTGTTTGCCCCTGTGGTGTAATCTGGATAACATGAATCCCTGCGGTTAAAAGTAGATAGGATTAGACCCCGGGTTCAAATCCCGGCGGGGGCATGTTTAGATAAATAAAATTCAAAATAATATTAATGTGAGAGTTATGATTGAAACAATTAAAAAATATCCTGAAATGTGTGAAGAAGCAACAAAACTAACAGAAGGAGTCACTGTCCCTGATTACAAATTCAACAATATAATCGTGTGTGGTGTGGGTGGCTCTGCGATCGGTGGTGACCTTTTAAAAGATCTTTTGAGAGATAAAATAATGATTCCGATAGAAGTTTCTAGGGGATATCATCTTCCTGCATATGCCGACAAAGACACACTTATTTTTTGTGTAAGTTATTCCGGGAACACAGAAGAAACTTTGAGTCAATTTGTTGATGCAATCGAAAAAAAATGCAAAATTATAGGAATAACTTCTAATGGAAAGCTTAAAGAATGGTGTGACAGATTTAACTTACCTTGTATCTTAATACCCCAGGGTTATCAATCGAGATCTGCCTTACCATACTTGTTCTTCTCAATGTTGGTATGCCTTCAAAAATTGAAGTCAATTGAATTAACGAAAGAAATTGATGAAAGTATCCGGACTTTGAGAGAGATTAATGTCTCAAATACAAAAAAAATTGTATCCTCACTAAAAGGCTCTATTCCTGTTATTTATGCCTCAAACGAATTTTCTGCTGTTGCAAAAAGGTTAAAAACACAATTCAATGAAAACAGTAAAGTACCAGCAAAGTATGATATTTTCCCAGAGTTAAATCACAATGAAATAGTTGGATATCAGAACAAAATATTGAACAAGAACTCTTACATAATCATCCTAAGAGATAAAGACGAACCAAAAGAAATCAAAACTAGAATAGAAATCAGCAAGAAGTTGATTAAAGATAAGGTCAAAGGGATAAAAGAAATCTGGGTTAAAGGTAAATCAAAACTCTCGAAAATGATGTCTTTGATGTTCATTGGTGATGTTTTAAGTTATGAATTGGCAGCCTTAAACAGAGTTGATCCTGAAAAGACTGAAAACATATCAATACTGAAGAAAAAGTTAGAGAAAAAAATAAACCTTGTAGAGAAGTTAGAGAAAAAACTGACTAATTTTTCAGTTTAACTTTCATAAAATCATAAGCGATTTTACTGTTCTTGAAGGCCTTTTTTGCTTCCTCTTCCAATTCTTTCAAATCTGTATATCTTCTACTGATGTGAGTTAATATCAGTTGTTTAACATTGGCCCTTTTTGCTAACTTTGCTGCTTCTTTCACATCAGCATGGGCTTTATCTCCAACATCCTCCTCAAGAAAAGTTCCGTCATGAATGAGCAAGTCGGCACCTTTAGAAATCTTCACTATGTTCTCACATGGCCTAGTATCCCCAGAATAGACAACTTTTAATCCCTTCTTGACGTAACCAACATCTTCCATCTTAACTTCCTTTCCCTTCCATTTCAATTTACCGGTTTTTTTCAACTTCTTTAGCCAAGGACCTCTTTTTATACCAAGTTTATTTAGTTTTCTGTCATCTAAATTCCATTTATCCCTCTCTTTAAAACAGAAAGCAACTGTAGGTACAGAATGATAGACTGGTATCGATAAGATTTGATATTCCTTTGTCTTATCCACGACTGAAATCTCACTTCCTTCGAAAGGGACATTTACTGCTTTCACAGGAAACCTCAACCCAAAATATCCTAAATCTACTATATCAGATACAAACCTTTCTGCCTCAGGCGCGTATATCGTTAACTTACTTTTCCTGTTCTCTAGGTTCATAGTCTGTATCAAGGGGATCAAACCGGCAAAATGATCCGCATGCCAATGGGTTATGAAGATATTGTTTATTTGCATAAAACTGATGCCAGATTTCATCAACTGTTTTTGTGTCCCCTCACCACAGTCAAAGAGTAGGACATCCCTATAATCTGTAAAATACTCTAGAGCTATTGCTGGATGATTTCTTTTGAGAGATGGTATCCCTGACACTGTTCCAAGGAAAGTAATTATTATCATAAATAAAATCTTGATAATACAAACTAATTAATATTATCTTATCCTTAATCGGGAGACTTATCTAAAAAGACAAATAACCGAAATAATATGCCCCTATTAAGGCCAATATTATTATTACAATAATGATCCAAACTAACTTATTCATAAATTACATTTTAACTTTCTAGTATAAGAAATTATTTTTTTCTCATTTTAATTCTAAAAAGAGCAGAAATTTGAGGATTTTAGCGATTTTAAGCAAGTTTGAAACAATCAGTTAAAATGTTACTACTAATGAGTGAAATTATCTCTCATTTTCAACCACACTCTCACTTTGAAAATTTTTAGTGTGAATTATAATTTATTATATATATTTTAATATATATTTAACTTTAATTAAATATTTTTTATTTACTTATTTATATAAAATTTTATCATTATTTTATTTTTATTATTTAAAAAAATATATATTTTAATTAAAACGCCAAAAGATATAAATACTCCAGAAACCAATAAATTCTTGGTAATATGGTAGTGACGGACACTTCATTGGCAAGGCTTTTTTTGAGGATTAAGCCAGTTAAAATGATGCTTTGTCTCAAGAAGGGCCCAAGATATGCAACGCAGGTATCAAAGGAAGTAGATTGTACTTATTCTCATACCGTGAAATTACTGGATGACTTTAAGAAACATGGTCTGGTAACATTCAAGAGACAGGGTAGAATCAAAATAATTGAATTAACGAAAGATGGGGAAGATCTAGCACATGCTATTGAAGGAGTTCTAATGAAACTTTCACGAATAAAGGAAAGTAACGAGAAAAAGAAACGGTAAATGTCATCAAATAGTGACAGAAATTGCCTATGTTACTTCTTTTTATAGACTTTCAATAAATTATCTAGATCAAATTGCTCCTATATATAAATATATGGCAAGAAGCGACATATTTAAGTCAGAAACCCATACTATTTTTAACGATGTGTCATTATTCGGTGATGGAATGGAGATAAAGACATGGGTAATAGGCAAAGTTGATTTGAATGAACTATCATGGGAAGAATTCTTGAACCTAGTTTTTCCAAGGCAAGAAAAGACGAAGGAATGCGCTGATAAAATACTCAGATACTTAAAGAAAAAACCAGCAACCATGAATGAAATTATAGAGAATGAAGATCTAGTTAGAGGTACAGCTTACGATGCGTTCTACATATTGAAAAGATTTGGTCTGGTATCTAGAAAGGACAAGTATTCACCCTTAATATTATCAGAACAATTTTCTAATGCGCTAGAAAGGCTTTCTAAATACTGGAAAACTTGGGTTAAGGAAGAATTTTCTAAGTAAGAAAGTTAACGTTAAATAATCTAGGGTAAAACGCAGTAAAAGGTGTGAAAAAACGGTATTTTTGGAGAAAAAATATGAAATAATTTAGATATATTTTAATTTAATAAAAATTAAATAACTATAAAAAAATATATATTTTAATTTAATATTTTTATCAACATAAGTCTAATTATATATTTAAAAATATATTTTAATTTAAATAATATTGAGCCTCACCTAAAAGTGAGAGATAATTTTTTGTTCCAGTATGAAAGTTCGAAGGCGAAAAAAGTCAAATAGGCCTTAAAATACCGAAAAAGACCAGAAAGAAGCGAATCCAAACATAAAATTAGTATGGGTATAAATGATAAAAAGCAATAATTTAAGTGTCATGAGGAATAAAATTAAAGAACAAGTGAGATTAAAATGAACATAGTTTTATTAGGTTCTCCCGGTATTGGAAAGGGAACTTACGCCGAAATCCTTTCTGAAAAATACAATATTCCCCATATTTCCACGGGTCAATTATTTCGTGAAGAGATAGATAAAAAAACTGAACTTGGAAAAATAGTTGATGATTACGTTAACCGTGGAGAACTTGTTCCTGATGAAATAACCATTAAACTTGTAAAGGAAAGGTTAAAAAAGAGGGATTGTAAGAATGGTTTTTTATTGGACGGTTTCCCAAGAACAATTCACCAAGCAAAGGCACTTGAAAAAATTACTAAGATCGATAAAGTCTTGAATTTTGTTGCATCAGAAGAAGTAATTGTGGATAGACTCAGTGGAAGGAGAACTTGTAGAAAATGTGGTGCGATATATCATATAAAAAATGTACCACCTAAAGTTGAAGGAGTATGCGATAAATGTGGAGGTGAACTGTACCAACGTGAGGATGAAACACTAGAAGCTGTCAGAATTAGGATGAAAGAGTACAACAAAAAAACAAAACCATTAGTAGATTACTATAAGAAAAGAGGTCTACTGGTTAATGTAGATGCGAATCCTCCTATCGAAGAAGTAGATAAGATAATTTCTCAATGTGATGAAGCAATTTCAAAGATAAAGTGAGAATTAATCTATAATTAGAGACAAACATCGAGTCCGGGCATATCAAACTCAGCTAATAAAGCTAAAGCGGATCCACCTGAAGTTATGACTTTTCCTCCCTTTTCCGTGAAGTGATAGTATATTCCATGATTCTGGAATAGAGCGGCAGATGAATGACCACCGAAAATAATCGTTTTAGGACAAGAAGCCATACGGAGTAATTCAAGTGTCCTATCAAACCCCTTTTCGAAAACACCCATTACTCCCGCAAAAACGCATCTGCCATTGATTTTTTCTGCATATTTTTCTACAGTTTTAGGACCAATATCAAAAATTAGACCCTCTGAATGGGGTAAATTATTTTGATCGACAATTTCTCTATTATCTAGGGTATAATCAACAGGAACCTCGATTTTATCCTTAAACTTTTCATAGAGTTCTTCGGCTATTTTTATGTCATTTTCATTCAAGATTTTTTTGTTTTCACCATTTAGTCTTATTCCTGCAACATAAGACAAATATTGACCTGTCAGGCCACCTGTGCAGAATTTTGCCCCTGGATATTCGAGGATTTTCTTCAAGAATTCGACTTTTTCGAATTTTTTTCCACCGACAAAAAAAGTCATTTTCTTTCCAGCCTTTAAATCTTCTTTTAAATCCTCTATAACTTCGAGTTCAAATTCCATCTGGAGACCAAAATAAGATGGTATCAAACCAAATGGACCGACTAAACTCCACTGTGCCCTATGACATACAGAAGGACCATCATTTATGAACACGTCGACTTTGTCCTTGAAGAATTCAGTGAGTGAACAGTTACACATCTCTTTCTTGGTCTTTAATCTTGTTTCTTCAGCGTGATCTCTAACGTTTCTTAGGAATATAGCCTCTCCATGTTCAATGTTTTCTATTGCTTTACTTGCTTTGGGACCCGTTACTTCATCCACGTATTTGATTTTAATACCAGTCATTATTTCAATTCTTCTGGCCACAGCAGAAAGATTGCCTATAAACTCATCATTTCCTTTTCTTCCTTGATGTGTTATTATGATGGGTAAAGCACCATGTTCAACATACTTTTCGATGTTCCTTCCGTGTGCAAAAACTCTGAAAGAATTTAAATCGGGATGTCCATTCCTAACAGGTCCGTTTGTATCTATTCTTATCAGGACTTTTTTCCCAGAAAGCTCATGCAAATGTTTACTCACGAAAAGATCCTTGTCCCTTATTTCTTTTAGGTAATTTACCATCAATACACCGGGAAAAACTTTTCAAGCGATTTCTTAGTATTTTCTAATTCCAGGTATTTATTTGTTCTACTCACAGATTCTAAAGGATCATCGAATCCCAATGAAGCCCTTATGGCATCTACGTTTTCTGGTATGACATCGGCTTCCTGATGGCAATAAACAGAAAACATCAGAGTGTTGTTGTGTAGGTGTAAAGTTTTCTCAAGAATCATTATTTGTTGTATGTCCCCTCTTTTATTTGCCTCAAATATTTCGGCTGCTGTTGGTATACCATCATGACCTCCTATTACTATCATTCTTGGATTGTCGTAGAATGATTCCAAGATTTTATCTCTAGACGGAAAATCTCCAGTAGCTATGACGTTGTGCATGTGCATGAGTGTTACTGGCACTTTCACACTGTGTGTTATAAGTTTTCCTTCCCAAGTAGGATCGACCGAAATCACATCTTCTGTATGATGAGAAGGTATTTCACCAGGTACATAATCATTGATGGGTCCCCCTCTATGGTCTGCTGGGTCTGCACCCCTTTTAATCAAATTGACAAATACTCTGTCTATTTCAGCAACATCTTTAAGAGATTTTAAATACCTTAACATAGCTGTTGTATTACAGGAAGGGATTCTGATGAATTGTTCTCCAATTCCACTCCCATAATTTACGAGAGCATTGAAGGTTATTCTTGCTACTTCACCATTTTCCCCACCTTGAAAGATAGCATGTAAATGGTTTTTTTTAGAGTATACTTTTTCTTTATTCATCTGTCCAACTCTCTTAGGAGTAGCATCCACTATTAAATCCACATCATCTAATAAATCAAATAGGGTGCCTTTGGGTTTTATTCCGTAATTTAAAAAAGAATCTATGCTTTTTTGAAAATTTTCTGAATCGTTCTCTCCGTATTTTTTTAGACTGATGAAGAAAGGTAGATTCATAGCTGCATGTTGCGTCTTCCAACTAGGACTAGTGCTAGCAACACCTTTAATCCACATATCTTTTTGTCTTTGGATGGCAGTAGCAACCCTTCTACCGATTGTTCCAAAGCCATTTATGCCTACATCAAACATGGAGGTGTCCCCATATAAAGGTATTCATATTTTTTCATACAAAATATAAATAGTTTCTACATACACCTTTATATAGGACATTATGGATGAAAGAATAACGATTACGATAAGGAGAGACCTACTAGAGAGAGTGGATAAGTTAGTAGATAAGAAAAAAGTGAGGAGTAGGTCGCATGCCTTCGAGATAATAATGACTGAATATTTTAATAAGTTCAGGATAAAGAATGCAGTAATTCAATGTGGTGGTGAGAAACCGAATTTCGATAGGTTAGTTCATGGAAAGGTTGTTTTAAATCATATCATTGATTTTCTGAAAAATGAAGGTATTGAGAACATTTATGTCACGGTCAGTAGAGACAATAAGAAGAAGGTCAAAGATCTAGTGAAAGAAGATAAAATTAAAATAATAGAAGAAAGTGAACCTTTGGGTACAGGTGGTGCTTTAAAGTCTTTGAGGAATAAGTTAAGAGATACGTTTTTTGTCGTTAACGGTGATGTTTATTTCGACCTTAACTTAAAAGACCTTCTATTGTTTCATAGGATGAATGATGGGTTGATGACACTCTGTTTGACTTCTGTTAAAGAACCATTGGATTATGGTGTTGCGAAGATGAGAGGTTCAAAGATAATAGAATTTGTTGAGAAACCAAAAATGGCATCGAGTTATCTTGTCAATGCTGGGATATTCTTGGCTGAACCTGAAATGTTCAACTTCATGTCACCTAAGGAGAAGATAAGTCTAGAGTATGATGTTCTCCCAAACATAGCAAAAAGTGAGAGATTATTCGGTTATTTGTTGTCTGGAAAGTGGATGGATGTTGGTAAATCATAGTTTTGGCATAACTATTCCGTTTTTATCTCCTAGAGTTTCAGATTTTCCTTCTAAGAATAATTTTCCAACATAAGCACAGGTAACAGCATCTAATTCATGATCAGTCATGTCTTTTGTTAAACCTTTAATCCCTAATTTTTCCAATCCTATTCTCAATTTATTTAATCCTCGTTGTTTTCTTGAGATATGTAAAACATCCTGAGCACCACCAGGATAAACCTCGATGACTTTGTAACCCTTGCTTTCTAACTTTCTTTTTAGTTTGATGCCCCTTTTTGTTAGTTTTCTCATGGGGCCGAGAGTTATTGGAAAGAATTTTATTCCTCTCTTCAATAGTTCTCTGTCACATTTCCTTAAGTGGACATCAGTTCTTTCTTCGATTGATTTCCTTCCTTTTGGTAAACTTAGAGGTGCGTCTATAGTAATAATCTCAGGATTTAGTTCTCTAATCTTTTGAATGATTTCTTTATCTGTATAAGCTAAGAATGTTTTGACTTTCATCTCATCAAGAATACAAAAACCAGAAGGTCTACTCTCAACTCCTGCTAAGTCTAGACCAATTATTGTCATTGTTGATGCCTCCCATTTAAATAAGTTAGGTACAAATATATGTACAAATTTGGTTCCAACTAGAAATTTGGCTCCTATTTTAATCCCTGTTGATGAAAATGAAAGTTGGTGTTCATTTAAACGGATTTTATTTAATCGGTAAAAGAATAGTAAACCGTCGTACAAAAGAAAAAATTTCTGATAAACTAATTACACCGTTAGCTCTTTATACACCATTACAATTTTTACATTATTTGGGGGTAGAAGCCATACAATTTGGAGTGAATGGTCATATTTCTCTAATGACTTCAAAGATGTTTAAAAGATATAGTGAAGACTTCTCACTAAGTTTTCATAGTCGATATGAATCTCCTGTATACAATTTAGCATCTCCTAATCCTTGGATTAGACGTCGTTCAGTAAAAATAGTAGAAAAATTAGCAAAAATGGCCGAAGGAATGGAAACTTTTGTGGTTATTCATCCAGGAGGTGGAAGGAAAAGTTTTTATAGGTCTAGATGTACCTTAGAAGCTTTTTATGAGTCTCTAAAAGAATTGCGTGATAAAGGTTTGGGGAGAAATATCTCAGTCGAGAGTAAACCAAATGATGGATTAGATTACGTTTTAAGAACTACCCCAAAAGGTTTAGATGAAACAGAAACAATGCTTAAACTATTTCCAGTGAATATCAGTCTTGACGTTGCTTACGTTATGCACGGTCATGAAAATAAAGAAGAGGCAAATGAATATGTGAGGGAGTTTATCGAAAGATTTGGATCAAGAATAAACTGTGTTCATTGTTCTGAAGTTCGGCGTGGTGAAGGTAACCATCTTGGTATTAGTGATGGGAAAACTGACTGGTTAAGTATTATTAAAAAACTCAAAACAGTTGGATATGATAATGACTTAATCATAGAAGTTAAGAAATTAAATCAATACATGCCTTCAATAAAAAAACTTCATTCAATAGTAGATTATACATGTAACTGATTAATTCTCTTCAAAAACAATTTAAAAACGTACTTAAAGATTATCATCTTTTTAAGATACATGGAGAGAAAAAAGATAGTCATTACGGGTTCGAACGGAGTAATTGGTAGTATACTAAGAGGACATCTTCAAGAATATAAAATAACTCCTATGGATTTACCAGAAGTGGATGTGAGAGAATACGATAAGCTTTTACAAATATTTCCAGGTCATGATGGAATAATTCATCTAGCATGGGATAAAAAAACAGAAAATTTTAGGTCAGGAAAAATAAATCCTGATAATTCATCAATGACTTGTAATGTTTATAGAGCGGCGGTTGAAACTGGAGTTCCAAGGGTTATAATGGCTAGTTCTGTGCACGCCGACTCATATAGTAAATGGGAAGGTCCTGGATTACTTAAACCTGATAGGATACCTGTACCTGATAGCCCATATGGTGCTAGCAAACTTTTTATGGAGGCTTTGGGTAGACATTATGCACAAGATTATGGGTTAGAAGTTGTTTGTATCAGATTTGGTGGTATTAATCTGAGAGATAGAGTTAATCCTGAGAATAAAGACAGTAAAGTTTGGTTAAGTCAGAGAGATTGTGTCAGTTTAATTAAAAAATGTTTAGAAGTGTCCCAAATACCAAATAACTACGAGATAATTTATGCAATTTCTAAGAACTCTAATAGAACCCACGATTATTCTAATTCTTTAGGATGGGAACCAAAAGATGATGTTTTAAATAAGAAGTAGATACCTAGATTCTATAACCTAGTCGTAACTATAGGTTTATCCTGAACAATTATAGTCTCTTCAGCCTGAGCTACTGGAGCATTTGATTTTTCCCTCAAAGGTGGATATTCATGAAGTACATCTTTAGACACGAGTTCTCTCAATGCCAATTGTAATCTAGCTCTATTCCCAACATCCTTCAACCATCTTCTCGCAAACGGTAGAGTCTGATATTCTTTAAATATCAATTCTAAGATTTTTCTAGATTCTCTTAGCCTGACTGGTTTTGATGTTTTCAACATGTAGATTAGAGTTGGAGAAGATTCTTTAACTACACCTTCACCTGTCGTCGTGAACACTTCCATACCTATAGCTGTGCCCTCCTTTAATTCTTGTTTTATGGGGACATGACCGTTTGGAATGGATAAACCTCCATGTTGTGTATACTGTTCAACGGAATGACCAGCCAAGTTTCTTACAGGATTAACACCATGACTAGTTACAACCTCCTCCACTAAAAGTGAGAGTTCATCTATCGTTTTTCCTGGCCTGACAGTCTTTATGAATTGTTCTAATGCATCTTTAGATGCTTGAATCAAAGGATCGGATTTTTCTCCTAATCTAACAGAAAAAGCACTATCTCCAATGTAACCGTCGATGTGAGTGCCTATATCAACCTTAACTAAATCTCCTTCTTTTAAAGTGAGAGTATCATTAATATCTGGAGTGTAATGGGCGGCTATGTCGTTGATTGATGTGTTGACTGGAAATGCTATACCTGCTCCCTTTTCTTTAATAAATTTCTCTACCTTCTCAGCTAAATCCAAGACCTTTACTCCAGGCTTCAATAGTTTTCTTGCTAAGACTTTAGCTTCTTGGTTGATTTTACCTGCTTTCTTGTATTTCTTTAGAATTTCCTTGTCCACTCAACCACTATCTCCCTATGGTTTTTGATACTAAGAAAATTGCTATTACAGCCATTATAGTCACTACTATTGCAATGCCCATTTGGATGAGCCAGAATCCCTCACCAGGATTGACACCAAATGTTTGATTTAACAAGGCTTGAATCGCATCTCTCCAGAACAATGCCGCGACAAACCCGAAAGCGGATGTTATTAAAGAGGTTGTTCTTCTCTTTGTTTCCTTTTTTAATTCTCTTAACTGTTCTTTCAATCTCCTGATTTTAGTCTTTTGTTTCTCTATCGTCTTCTCTTCTTTAGTTATCATATCAACTAATTTGGTGTAAGGAATAAAAAGGTTTCCAACTAAGTCAAAGATTTAAGTTACCCAGAACAACTATAAATCATGCGCAAACCATGGAATAAGTTGACGAAGGATGAGAAACTGGCATACGCCAACCACAAGATCATAAAGGGTTTAGGAATTGCTATTTTCGGACTAGTTTGGACATATCTTGCCTCCAAGTCTTATGATGTTTGGAGTGCGTTACCGTTGACGATAGCAGTGATGGGATCATTGTATTTCTTGTTTGGGTTGGTCAAGAGAGCTTCAGTATAGATTCTTTGAAGGATTTAGGATCCTACTTTTTCTTATTGTTATCTAACTACTTCTCAAACCATTTCCCTAATTTAGCTTGTATTTTACCAGTTAATACTTGTTGTTCTGTTATCCCTAATGCTGATAGAACTCGCATAGCCGCTGGTAAGACTTGATGGTTGATGTAATAATCAGGATCGTATTCTCCTTCTTCCACGTCTTCAACTGGCTCAGCTCTATCGGAAATACTACCAGATCCTTTTGTGATGATGTAAGTGACTATCATTCCTTCTCCTACAGGTCTTCCCCTATCTCTCATTTTCTTAGCAACGTTAACATGTGGACCTATCTGTTCGTATTGTGATAAGGGTTTGGTTAATTGAGTGTAGATTGTCAATTCCTCCAAGGTAGCTTTACCTCCTTTTAGTCTTTGGATAGTATCTCTCAATAGTTTGGTTGCCTTATCAGGATCTTTATCTTGTAGGATTATTCTCAAGACTTCGTGTTGTATGTCTTTTGCTAAGTCACACCAGTCTCTTCTGACCGTTTCAAAGCCTCTTATCTCAAGGTTGCCTTGTTTGTCTATTAACGCATATCTCTTCTTTGCTCCTCTTTTCACTCCTTTAACTGTTACAAAAATACCACCTTCGTACTTTCCTCTCAATTCTAGCCGAACCATTCCTGGAAGAGTATCATTGATTTTTTTCAAGAACTTTTCAGCTTCTTCAACCAGTTTTTCTTTTTTAACGTTTGGCATTGTCACGAAAACGGAATCGGTATCGCCATACACGACTTCAAATCCTTCCTTCTTAATCATGTCAATGCTCTTGTGGATATAAAATCTGCCAAATGCAGCTGTAGAAGCAGCACAAGGATAACAATACCATCTTGCACCGACATACCCCAAATAACCATAAGTAGAGTTTGCGATTATCTTTAACGCATATTGTAGGTTGTCCAATCTCTTAAATTCTAAAGAATCTTTGTTTAGTTTTTTCATTCGTTCTTTTACTTCTATCCTATCTTTGATTATCTCTTCCAAGTTTCTTGAAATGAAACCTTTGTTAACTTTGCAGAAATGATGATCTAATTCAGGAACTTTATTCTCTACTTTACATTCAGAATGTGAACAATCTAGAGTATCGAGTGAGATGTTATGAGAAACTATTATCGTGGGGTAGAGTGAACGAAAGTCGAAAACTATGATATCTGAATGAATTCCTTTCTTCGGTTCAACGACGAACCCACCAGTGTAAGCTGGCTTCATCCTTCTCTTCATTATTTCATCGTGTTTAGGATTGTTTGGTATCAAAATGTTCTGTTGGAAGGCTTTCCTTGTTAAGTAAGACTCGCTCAATTGAGAGTAATAATATCTTCCTGTATCAAAGGGTATAACACCTGTTAGCCTAGAGAGTGCAAAGATTTGTGGTAGTATCTGTTCAGAGAGTTTTAACGTCAATTCAGAATCCCATGCACAGTATTCGGCCACTTGCTCTAAACCCCTCTTCTTTTTCCAAGATTCTTCTATCTCTTTCCACTTTATATCTTTCTTTTTCAATCCGATCAATTCTTCAGCAACTGCATTTAAAGTTAGGACTTCTGTTTTCATGGATGGAGATAGAATGTGGTCGATGAAATCGAAAAGATCGATGTGGACTCTACCGGTTATTTTTGTTGAGGATATCCTTCCTCTCCTGACGAGTCTTATTTTTGATTTGTCTCTCCCAAGCCTTAAAGGAACTTTTAATTTTTCAGACCTTTCTTTTATCTTAGGGAAATCGAAATTATCTCCATTATAAGAAACTAGAAAGTCGGGGTCTTGTTTCTTAATTATTTCAACGAAACTTTCTAACATTGTTTTTTCATCAGGTAAAGTTTCAATCCATTCACATTCTTTTTTTTCTTCCCAAGTTGTTATCACTTTCTTGAAACCGTCATTGCTAACGAAGGAGATCATTATTATCTTTTCTTCTCCCCTTTCTTCGGCCATTTCGATATCGAAGGCTAAAGTCTTAAACTTGGTATCTTTATCTAGGTCAACTGGTTTGACGGATTGGGCATCAATTATTTCATCTACTTGATATTTTTTGTCAGAAGTCTCTTTTCCTTCTACTCGTATCCATTCCATCGGTTTTATCTGTTTGTCTATCAAGTATCTTTGGTAGAAAGTGATAGCATATTCATATTCTTCTTTGTTCTCTTTCCATTTTTTGACTACGTTTCTTATGTTGTAAACGTCTCTTGGACTTTCTACCGTTATCTTTAGGAGTTTCTTTTTTTCACTGAAGAATTGTTTTTCTACTGTTTCTACTTTAAGGATTTTTCCCTCTTCAAATTCATGATCAAGAAGTTTCTTCTTATATTTGTTCAGTTTTTTTTCTTTTGGCTCAACATAAAAATAGGGCTTGAAGGTCTTGTCTTGGATTAGGATTGTTTTCCTTTTGGAGTCTTTGCAGAAAAGTCTTATTATACCAGTGTTATCTTCTATGATGTGGTCGACGTCGAAGACTAGTAGGTTTTGTTTCATACAATCAAATATAGGATTAATAGATAAAAAATAGGGT
>Ga0209636_10000703_pt1 | contig 33189 bp, 28 predicted proteins | sample DeeMarSWOR152_54_FD_187464 | JGI IMG/M metagenome (GOLD analysis project Ga0209636, IMG submission 187464) | Marine sediment microbial communities from White Oak River estuary, North Carolina - WOR-1-52-54 (SPAdes) (version 2) | ecosystem: Environmental > Aquatic > Marine > Intertidal zone >...
TTTTTTAGCTTGCTATCGAGTCTATTTCAGCTCCATGTTATGATTGTCACGTGGTTTAGACATTGAAGCTGTACAGGAGGATTGGGCAGGCTCTGGCGCTGAGAGGAAATATACGCGTTCTGAGCGTTCAAGCTGTTCTTACATCGATGTTTTATGGTATGCTCTTTGTGATCTGGCAACCCTTTGTGCTCGAGTTAGGTGCATCCATGGCGATCTTGGGAGGTTTGAGCGCAGCTTTAGGCTTGTTAGAATCTTTTTCGTCGCCCATCTGGGGCAGGCTGTCAGACAGTATTGGCAGAAAACCTCTCTTGATCTTATCCAACGTTCTTAAAGCGGGCGCCCTCGTTTTCTGCATCCTTGCTAACACGTGGTTTCTCCTGATTCCTTATGTGATTCTTATGGGGCTTTCTGCAAGTTACTATCCGATGCACAATCCTGCGCGTGTTTCCATTGTAGCTGACTCTGTTAAGAGAGAGGAGCGCGGCGTAGCATACAGCGTGTTATTATTCACTTCAGAGGCTACGACGGCGGTTGTTGCTCCCATAGGTGGTTTTCTAGCATTAGTTTACGGTTTTGTGCCCATTTTTTATGCCTGTATAGCGGTGGACATTATCTGCGCCGCGCTTACTGTTGTTTTTGTTCGGGAAACCTTGGAGGAAATACCCCGAGCTGGAGCGCGGCCTGAAAAGAAGGGTTGGTGGAAGGTGCTTCGTGAAATGTTTTGGCCTGAGCTTCACCTGAGGGGCTTCTATGTGGCGATTGTTGTTGACGCTTTTGCGTGGGGCCTAGGTTTTTTCATTCTCTATGGCATGCTGGTGACAAGTTTTGAGGTAAGCACCTACGAGTTAGGTTTGTTGTCAGCTGCTCTTAGCTTGGCTTTAGGCGTGGCAGAGATTCCTTTTGGAAAGCTTACGGATAGATATGGAAGGAAAATGTTTTTGTTGATTTCAGAAGCCCTTGCCATCACCACGGCTTTCGGATTGCTTTTCTCAAGCAGTTTTGTACATTTTGTTATCTTGCAGATTCCTCTTGGGGTTTCGATTGCGTCTTGGGTTCCAGCGGAACGCGCTTTTCTCGCTGAAAACGTTTCAAAGGAGAGGCGAGCCGAGGCCATGGGAAGATTACAGGCTTTCAGAGGCATACTCGGTTTTCCAGCTCCTTACATTGGCGGCTTATTGTATGATGCATGGGGGTTTCAGACTCCTTTGTTGTTGAATTTTATAGGCTGCTGTGTTGCCTTTATCCTCCTTTTTGTGTTGGTTCGAGATAGACATCTGTAGAGTCGTGTGGTCATTGACACAAACTTTTGTGATGGCTTTGACCCGCATTTCATTTCTTGCGTGTGTGGATGACTTTTCCGCCGACTATCGTCTTATTGATTGGTATGTCAATAATGGTTTCTGGGGGCACAGTGAGAATATCTTTTTCAAGAATCACCATGTCAGCGCACTTGCCAACTTCAATAGAGCCTAACGAATCCTCATCAAAAGAGTGGTAGGCAGCATTTATCGTGTATAGTTTGAGAGCTTCCATCACGGAGATTCTTTGGCTTTGCCCGATCGGCTTTCCATTCTTGGTTACCCTGTTGACTAGCGCATGGATTCCCATAAGCGGTGGGAAGGGCGAAGCGCTGTGGTCAGAGTGAGCTGCAACCTTGACGCCAGCATCTAGAAATGAACGGGCAGCAAACATCCATTCCAGACGTTTTTCCCCGAAGGCGGGTGTGAGCTTGTCTCCATGATAATAGGGGTACGCCCCGAATATGGTGGGAAGCATCCTTAACTTCTTGATTCTGGCCACAAGTCTTGGGTTGATGACCGTGCAGTGAATTATCCTGTTCCTTGGGTCGTTCCTCGGCCACTTGGCCTGGACCTCTTCGATTATGTCTAGGTACATGTTGATGGCACAGTCGCCGTTAGCATGAGCTGAAATGCGATAACCTGCCTTGTACGCTTCCGAAATTGTCTCCAAAGCGAGTTCCCTTGTCGTTGCCATGACTCCGAAAAAGTCGGGTTCATGGAGATATGGTTCGGAAACGGCGGCTGTCCGAGCGGATATGGCTCCGTCGAAGAACGTCTTCAAACCGCAGATCTTGAGCCACTCGTCGCCCATTCCCCGATATATTCCTACCGTATTCAGCTCTGGGAAGAGTTCGATATCCACATCCATTCGAACCCTTATGGGGAGCTCACCTCGGTTCTTCAGGTCGAGGAGAGCTCTGATTTGAGATTGGTCAACCATATCGTATACGCAGGTTAGCCCGGTTGCAGCGTTCGCCATCAGTATCTGCTTCGCCCCTTCAGAGGCTTCTTCCCTCGTTGGCTCTCGTCCGCAGTATCCTCCTGGCATAATGATGTCTCTCGCCTTCTCATGGAGCCCGCCTGTTAGTTCTCCAGTTACGGGATCTCGTTCAAATGTTCCTCCCACGGGATCTGGCGTATCCTTGCTGACACCAGACGTCTCGAATGCCTTGCTGTTTGCCACAGAGAAGTGACCTCCAACGGTGTCAATCAAAACCGGATTATCAGGAGCTGCCTCATCGAGTTCCCATCGCGTAGGATGACGTTTCTCTTTGAGCTTTGAGTCATCCTCCCGTACACCTATCACCCATTCGCGCCTAAGCTTCGTTTCAGCATTCTTCGCGATCTTAGCCTGGATGTCATCTACGGAATTTACTCCAGCCTCTTCGCTGAGATCAACCACCCCCATCATCATTCCCGCGCCTTCGAATGCCATGTGGCAGTGGGAGTCAATTAGTCCAGGTATCACAGTTTTTCCTTTTAGCTCCAATACCTCTGTTTCATTGCCGATTAATCGTTTGATCTCACCGTTTCTTCCAACAGCGAGGATCTTGCCGAACTTCACTGCCGCCGCTTCGGCAATGGATTCTTTCTTGTCGACTGTAACTATCTTTCCGTCCCGCAGCACTAGATCTGCAAACATTTCCTGAATCCCCAATCCCAAGCTTCAACGACTATTGTACAGTTAAATCTTTCACGCTACGCGCAGGTCAGATTATAGCCGGCAATGGAGTAGGTGCTAGAAGTTCGCGCGCTAGGTTTCTTGCAGATCACAAGCCATGGAGCGGAAAGATGGTCTTCTTAACGTCTTTGATGGTTTTTCGAACCTGCTCTAGGATTTTTGGATTATGAGCCTTTATGTCCTTGTCGAAGAGTTCTCGGTACGTCTCCTCACTTTTCGGTGAGATTCCCGCTACAGTAATAAACATCAGCGCCCAACATCTGGCAACATTGTTGGGTTCGTATCCTCCGCCACCGAATATTAGATATCTTCCGTGTGAAGTTTTGTGTGCCAACGTATGGAGGGTGGAGCTGATTTCCACAAAAGATTTCGTCGTTAAAGATAAACCCACCAATGGATCTTGATAGTGGGTGTCCACGCCAAACTGGTTCAGGAGTATTTCTGGCTTGTATTTCTCGATTAACGGCGGTACTATTTCAGTAAATGCTTCAATGTAGGCTTCATCGAAAGTTCCCTGCGGTAAAGGCACGTTTACAGAGTATCCTTTCCCTTCACCTTCACCTGCTTCGTTGACGCTTCCAGTTCCGGGATAGAAGCTGCCCAAAAGATTTCTTCCGTATCTGTGGAGAGAGATTGTGAGAACGGGTTCCCTGTAGAATATTCGTTGGGTTCCATCTCCGTGGTGTCCATCCACATCGACGATCGCAATTCTCTTCACGCCTTGCCTTTGCTGTAGATGTCTGGCCGCTATGGCAACGTCGTTGAATACGCAGAACCCTGCAGCGCTATTCCTTGTCGCATGATGTAATCCTCCTCCTACGTTGAAAGCATGTTCCACATCACCCTGCATGATAAGGTCGGCTCCGAGTATTGATCCTCCAACTTTCGCGCATGAGGCTTCGTAAACCCCCTTTCTAGACGGGGTATCGCCGTAATCAAGATAGCCTGTTCCTTCCTGACATTTTTTCTTCACCTTCTCGATGTACTCTTGTGAATGGACCAACATCAGATCCTCTTCGCTGGCGTGACTCGGCTTATAATGCTTCACCTTTTCATTGAAGATGCCTAATCTCTGGAGCAGCTCAAATGTTTCCTTATACCTCTTTGGCTTGAGCGGATGGAAAGGCCCGAAATTGTACCTCAAATAATCGTCGTGATACAGGAAAGCTGTTTTGCCAGTCAAGGCTATCACCCCTCATTCCCTTATTGTTGGATTTCTTATACATAAGAGTGCTTAGTATGAGCACGAGCAGGTCAACAATGCCTCTAACCCTAAAACTCGCGTCCAAGTTTGCGAGGCTAGGACATACAGAGTGAAACCTCTGCACCAGAAGCTTCTTATGTTTCTTCGGCAATTCAAAACAAAATATTGTTGAGGGATGTAGCTTGGTCGAATCTTTGAAGGTGGGTAATGTTTCAGCTAATAGAGGAGAAATGAAGCTTGGCTTCATCAAAGGAATAGAGCTGTGGGACGGAACGAAGGTTGACATACCTATCATCGTTGTGAACGGCGCGAAGGATGGCCCAACCCTCCTTTTGATGTCAACTCAACATGGTGATGAGATCCAGGGAATTGAGGTTATCAGACAAGTCACGAGAATACGGGTGGATCCGAAGAAGCTGAACGGAAGCATAATAGGTATCCCTGTTGGCAACCCGTTGGCGTTCCAGCATGGTTTGTATACCTCGTGGATAGACAACGCTGACGTAGGTGGTGTACGAGCGGACAGACCAGAGGGCACCACGACAGAGAGGCTTGCAAACGCAATCTGGAAACAAGCGTGGTCACAAGCCGATTACATCCTTAACATTCACTGCAACATCAACGAAAACGCGCTTGCGTATCAATCAGGGGACCTACGGTTTGCAAAGACCCGGGAAAAGCTTGAGAAGCTGATCGCAGCGTTCGGAGTAACCTCTATCGAGGATGTGGAGGAGCCTCTGCCGGACAAAGGGCCTCCAACGCTTGGAAACTTGGCCATGAGGAAAGGCGTGCCTGTGCTGCTGGTGGAACTCTTTGATGGCAACAGGATTTCGAAATCGTCTGTTGAGACTGGTGTGCGCGGCGTTTTAAACGTCATGAAATCTCTGAAAATGATAGACGGGAACATAGAGAAACAGAAGGGAATACGAGTTTTACCTGGTCGAAACAAGTTTTACGGCATAGTCTATTCCAACCGAGGCGGCTTGTTACACCCGCAGAAAGAGCCAGGTGAAAAAATAGAGAAGGGCGAGGTCATTGCACGCGTATATAACCTGCATGGCGACATGGTCGAAGCGGTCAAGATGCCGGTTGACGGCTACGTGTGGGCATATCCTTTCGGTGAAGCGCTCGGTACAGCCCTTGGCATCCAAGCGGTTCACACAGGCGACTATGTAGCCTATGTCTTTGTTTCAGACAAAACGCGCGCGCAAACGTAGAATAGAAGAATGTTAGGTAATATTTGTTAGTAAGGCTTAAATCTCGTCTTCCCGCAATCTTAAGTGGCATAGAGTCCAGAAGGGACCTCTATACCATAATCAAATACAAAAAAATTAGGGAAAGGAGAAGAAAGCAAATTGACAAAGAAACCAATTTTGGCAACAGTGTTTTGTCTAGTGCTAGCTAGTGTCATTCCGATGACCGTAGTGGCATATACGCCTCCAGGAGGTTGGCCTGCTGGACAGCCGTACTTCACGGTGCATGCGTACCTCAGCAGCGATTTGCCTTATGCGACATGGTCAGGAGGTTACCACGACGTTATGTACGAAATACAGAAGGAGCTTGCAAAAATAGGCATAGAACTTGAAATCCATTTGGAAGATTCATGGGCGATCTGGGAGAGGTGTTGGGATGCATACTGGAACTATTCGACGGTAGATGACCCTGCAAACGGATGGGACATTACCTGCACCGATTGGTGGACACAATTCACCTCCACGGTCTGGACGGAGTCATTCTGTGAAGATGAATGGACACCTCCTCTTGGTTACAACAATATGCCTTGGACGAATGAGGAAGCCGACCAACTGTTGAAGGCTGGAATCTACACACTTGACGCAGAAACACGCAAATTCTACCTGTGGGCTTGGCAGGAAATGTTTATGCATGATCCTCCTATGGTTAACATGTTCGTTCCCTACTACCTTGAAATAATCGGTGACTACGTTGAAGGATATTCTGGGCAAATTTGGTTCAGCGAGATAGAGCATTTAGGTTTACATGCCGATGAGATGCCGCCAGCACGTCAAGCGCTGGGGAATACCACGTTCATTCTTGGCTGCGAAACTGTCATGCCGACACCCATGTCTCTGTACATGAGCGGATACACTGCATCAGCCTATGGATACCTTACGCAAGACCTCTTGTACATGAACCATTGGGACTATAATGCAAGCGCGCGCGAGTATATACCTTTCACAGACCATACTGAACCTCAGTTGGCTGCGGACTTGCCGACCTACCTGAATGATACGACCGCGGTCATTCCTTTGAAGGATGATGTCTGGTGGGTCTGGCCCAACGGCTCGAAGAGCGAGAAGTACGACGCATACGATGCAGAGTTCTCACTTGAAACCGTACTCGACCCAGCCACAGGAAGCCCGGCGCAGGGCGAGTTCATGCCTGCAATAGCGTCGGTTGAGGTCTTATCTAACGCAACTCTTCAATCATACGGGCTCTGGCCAACGATGTATGAACCATTCGCTATCCAAATAAATCTCAAAGCACCCTTCGGCGACCTCTTGGACCTTCTTGGGATGCAGTGGGGAGCAGGGACTCTACCGGAACATCTGTTGGGAGATATTCCACGGAGCAACTTGAAAACTTCACCGTACTACAGTGATCCCAGCCTCTGGTGCTTCACAGGACCCTATATTTTCGATGCATCGGACCCTACATTCATCAAGGTCAAAGTCAACCCACACTACTACGGCAGAGACATGACAGGCATAGTTGACGAAGTCATTATCAAGATCATACCGGAGGACACCACAAGGATGAACGAGCTGAAAGCGTTCAACGTCGATGCGTTGGAGTTTATCTGGGCACCAGCAGAAGATGTCGATCCCGCGTTATGGCCTGGCCATCACGTATTTACAAGTCCAGCCCCGCAAAGCAACCTAATGTTGTTCAATCTTCACAATCCGTACCTCAGCAACAGATACGTTAGACAAGCTATAGCCCACGCCATTCCATACGACCGCATATACTCCGAGATATTGCCCGGTTGGGGTATTCTAGATGTGATTCCTGAAGGCGCAAAGACCATCATAAACCCCTACACCTACTACACTGAGCCCATCATTCCTGGCGACCCAGACCTCACCGGGTCAACCGTGAGCCTCTTCAACACAGATCTTGCACCCTTCGAATACAACCTCACCAAAGCAGAGAAGTACATGGACATGTGGAGACTCTCTCAGGTAGGCGAGACCCCTACGCTAGGACCTGTAGGCGACGCCGACTTCAGTGGACGTGCAGACCTAGATGACTTTGTGGTCTGGGCAGATGCTATTGTAGAGGGCACACTCACCAGTGACAGCTGGGTCTTTTTGCCAGGAAATGACATCGATCCTGACGCCGACAACAGCGACTTTGTTGAGATGGCTGACTACTTTGATTGGAGAGAAAACTTGGGAATGTACTATCCAGAGCGCTCGCTAATACGCGAGTGGTCTCGATAATGAGGTGAATAGAGTGAAGAGAAAAAAATTGTTGACACTGCCAATTCTTCTAGTGTTTATACTCAGTGTCCTTAACGCAAACATGACATGGCTCTCAGCTGTTGAACCACCGGCGATCAAAATAGATCCGCCGACCGTCGCAGACTATACCCCCGGTGAGACCTTCACTGTCGCAGTGTATTCAGAATACGACGGATGGGAAGTTACCGCCTATCAGTTCAACCTGTTCTACAACCCCAATGTTCTGAACGGCACCGCAGTGACCAACGGAGAAGTCATCGTTGGCGGAACCGCCACGTTCATAGCTGGACCCTTTGACAACGAAGCCGGTGAACTATCGCTGACAGTAGGATTCTACGATAGTGAAGGAGAAGTGACAGCAATGTACCGAGGCCCACCATGGTATGGAGTTTTGGCCTATGTAACCTTCACCGTGGTAGGCTATGGAGCCTCCGCCATAAACCTTGGACCGCAAACAGAACTCATCGGATGGGACTTCGGGGAAGGAGCAGAATTTACAATTGCCACAACCCTGCAAAACGGATGGTTCCAGAATGTTGCAACAGTGACCCGTGACGTAGCAGTGACCAGCGTGACTTGCCCAACTCCCGTGTTAGCAGGCGAGTTAGTAGACATCACAGTCATCGTTGAAAACCAAGGAATGGTGAACGAAGACTTCGACGTCACTTGCTACAACGGTACCGATGCCATCGACACGAAGACCGTAACGAATCTACTACCCGGCGCAACCACATCCTTAACCTTCACTTGGAACACAGCAGGCGTGGCAGAAGGAACCTACACCCTAAGTGCCACAGCCAGCACCGTGCCAGGCGAAACAGATACGACGGACAACACCCTCACAAGTCCAGTAGCGGTGACCGAGCCACAGGATCCACCAGTTGCCGTCATCACAGCTAAAACCGGTGGTGACATTGGTGAACCTGAAGTCTTCAGCGGAGAGGGCTCCTACGATCCGGATGGAGGAGCCATCATCAACTACGAGTGGAACCTAGGAGACGGAGAAACAGAGACCGGCATGGTCGTCGAACACACCTACACAATAGGTGGAATCTACACAGTCACCCTAACAGTCACTGACAGCCAATTCCAAGTGGATGTAGCCTCACACACCATAATCATCGAAGACCTGCCTCCACCCTACGCTGCCGGCCTAGTAAGGTGGGGGGCAAAACCTGAAGTGCACCACTGGCGAGAATCTTGGGACCTTGACGGAAACGTCACCCTTAGTGCACTGGCTGGAAACTTGGGAACAAACGCCAACAATGTATCAATAACGTTCGCCATCTTCAAGGCCAGAGATGGCGGTTCAGCTGGGACAGTCATCGTTGAAGATGTTGTATTGCCGGTAGGAGCAACCGTACAGGTCGACGTTGAAATTGACCCATACGCCTATGGATACGATGGAATTAGGAAACTGGTGTCCTTCGGGTACGTAACGTTACGCTACGACTCCGACGGCAACGGAACCCCAGACACAGATGCCGTACCAAAGGTCTTCAGATTCTCCGTTGAACCATAGCCACAAACAACGCGCACCGCGCGTTATCCCCCTTTTTTGTCAATATTTCATTTCTTTAGGAGACACTTGCGTGAAATCCAATAGAAAGCGGAACCTAGTTTTGGCGATGCTAGAGCTCACCATGCTCCTGACGATTCTTAGCGTGTCAAACCCGTGCGCGCGCACATGGACATCTATTGCAAAACCTTTCTTGATGGACACTGGTCAGAAGAAAGAATAACCTATGACAGCGCAGACGACCTAGTGCCCACTGTAATACAGATTGGGAATGGAACAACGTGGATAGCTTGGACCTCCACTAGACTCGGTAATTTTGACATTTACTGCAAAAGAACTCTCTCCCTCCACACCCTCATGACTTAGCCATAGTGAGCGTAACATGCATGCATCTAATCGGATCCCAAACAGCGCATCTGAGCGATGGGCAATTGATGCCATTCAACTTTGAGTGGAACACTTTAGATGCGATCCATGGTACCTACACAATTATCGCGAACGTAAGCATCATTGGTCAAACCGACACCGACCCTGGAGACAACACTTTCTTCGATGGCGAGGTCCATGTGAAAATTCCGGGCGACATTGACGGTGACGGAGACGTTGACTGGGTTGGCTTCGGAGACTTCGCTACGGCCTACGGAAGCAAAGGCCCCCCTCAAGTTCTAACTCCTGATCCAAAATATGACCTTCAAGCTGACCTAGACTTGGACGGCGATGTTGACTGGGTTGACTTCGGCACCTTCGCTACGCACTACGGCGAGAACATCTAACCCTCCTTTTTCAACCAAAAAGATAATGAAAGATTCCGCTCACGCGATTGCTGACGCCAAAAGACTATGGGATCCGATAGGTAAATTTTGCGAATCATCCTTACACCTGCAATCAGAAGGACGATTCCGGCCTGTTGAACTTGGACAAAAAGTACGGCAAAACTATCTAACATACTGCGCGCGTGCATATCTGCATAGTCAACTTATGCTTGTTTTCTACATTCTTCTTTCATATAAATGCGGATAAGAGGACCTTGATGAAGGTCAGAATGAAGCAGGCGAGACCTGTGGTGAGAACCAGAACTATCTAGTAGGACTAAATTTGACATAAGTTTTTATGCGAATCTGGAACGATATATATTCAGCACGTGGTATTTGAAGAGAGAGGAGACACAAAAGAGTATGAAGGCTAATAGTCTTTGTGGAAAAACGCGTTTGCAGTTAATGATTCTTCCGTTGGTTACACTCAGCCTGTTGAGCGCTGTCAACGTGAATATAAAAAGAGTGTCTGCTGTTGAATCGCCGTACATTGCGGTTGTTCCTGAAAGCATTGTGAACCAAACATTGATTCCAGGCGAGAACTTCACCGTTTCGATATACACGAACTATGGTGAAAATGTTGCGACCGAATGGGACGTTACCGCCTATCAATTCCACCTGTTTTACGACCCTTATGTTCTGAACTGCATCAAGGCCACCAACGGAGAGGTAATCGTTGGTGGAAAATCGACGTTTCTGGCTGGACCCTTTGACAATGAAGCGGGTGAATTATCGCTGACAGTGGGATTCTACGATAGCGAAGGAGAAGTGACATCAATGTTTAGGCCTGAACCTTGGAACGGAACCTTAGCCAACGTAACCTTCACCGTAGTAGGCAAAGGGACCTCTACTGTGACCATAGGACCGCATACGACACTCTTCGGCTGGAACTTCACAGCAGGGGAAGAATACACAATCATTGAAGCAGAGACTATGCCCACCCAAATACAACACGGCTACTTCGATAATCGTTTTTCACACGATGTAGCTGTGGGCAGCCTCACTGCCCAAGCCGAGGCTCCTGTTGGATCCCTCGTGCCCATCGGCGTGGAAGTTGCAAACATCGGCAAGTCTACTGAGGTGGCCAACGTCACGATCTGCTACGACTCGGTTTATATAGATAGCCAAAATGTCGCGCTACTCGTGGGAGAAAATAGAACAGTTTCTTTTAGCTGGAATACCACGGACGTAGCTCTGGGCATTTACACTATAAACGCCACCGCAACCATTGTGGATGACGGAGACCCAAACGACAACTGGAACACCACAACAATCCTTTTTGTGGCGCACGATGTTGCCGTGGGCAGCGTCACCGCCCCGGCTAAAAGTCCTGTTGGATCCGTCGTGGGAGTCAACGTGGGAGTCGCAAATGAAGGTGCCTTTGACGAAGAGGCTAACGTTACGATCAGTTACGACACAACACACGTAGGTAGCCAAAACGTTACGCTGGCTAAGGGAGAAAACAAAACCACTTTGTTCAGCTGGAATACCACGGACGTAGCTCAGGGCATTTACACTATAAACGCCACCGCAACCATTGTGGATGACGGAGACCCAAACGACAACTGGAACACCACAACAATCATTATCGTGGAGCACGACATGACCGTGAAGAACGTCTTAGTAACTCCAGACAAGGCAACTCCTGGAGATATCGTCTCCATTAACGTGACTGTTGCAAACATCGGTGCATCTGCCGAAGTGGCCAACGTCACGATCTGCTACGACTCGGTTTATATAGATAGCCAAAATGTCGCGCTACTCGTGGGAGAAAATAGAACAGTTTCTTTTAGCTGGAATACCACGGACGTAGCTCAGGGCATTTACACTATAAACGCCACCGCAACCATTGTGGATGACGGAGACCCAAACGACAACTGGAACACCACAACAATCCTTTTAGCGATGCACGACGTTGCCGTCAAGCGTATTTCCGCTCCAACCTCGGTGGATGTTGGGGAACTTGTGACTGTTAGAGTGCAGGTGGAAAACCTTGGTGGGTACAACGAGACTTTTGATGTTGAGGTCACGTACGACACAAGCACCATCGAAGAACCCTATTCAGCCACAATGCTTCCATGGACTTCAGAGTACATTGATTTCAATTGGAACACGACAGGAGTTACGCCAGATTCCTACACGTTAACGGCTAGGGCAGTTTTGGATGGAGACATAAACCCAGCAAATAACTTGGAGACAAAAAGCATCATTGTTGAATTGCCGCTTGGAACTATTGTCGGCAATGTTACCGATGCCTCCACTGGCTTGCCGATAGCTGGAGCCACCGTAACGGCTGGCGACTATACCAACATCTCCGACGCTAATGGGTACTATGTGATGTCTGGTGTGACGCCTGGAAACTACACGGTCACAGCATCCGCAACTGGATATGAAAGTGCTTCTCAACACAACAGGGTCGTAATCTCCGGAGAGACGGTCACGGTGAACTTTGCTTTGCGGGTGAACAGTGTCATCACCCTGTCGGTAGACCCAACAACAATCACGGTTGGTGAGAGCATCACCGTCAGCGGATCCATCGACCCGATACGTGAAAATGTTACCGTCACAATCTGGCACCGAACCGGTCAAGGAACGTGGATCACCCTCACAACCGTGACCACCGACGAGAACAGCCAATACTCACACGTTTGGACAGTGGACACGATTGGAACTTACGAAGTCAAAGCCAGCTGGCTAGGCGACGAGAACACTGCGCCCGCTGAAAGCAACGTGCAAACCATAACCGTTGAAGAGGCACCTTCAGGTATACCCTGGGAACTATACGTGGCAGCCGCTGGAGTCACAGCCGTTATCATCGCAGCAATAGCCTTCTACTTCCTGAAAATCAGGAGACCAAAACCAACATAATGGCTATTCTCACATGTAATCAAAGACTAGTTAACCGAGCGTTGAGGAGAAACCTTCATAAATCTCGTTAGCCAAATCATAGTTCCATTTGGGTGAGCTGAATGAGAAAAAAATGGGCCTGGATCTCCATCCTCATACCACTTATCCTTAGCATACTCAGCCTAAATATGACAAGAATTCCAGCAGCGAACACTCACGACATAGCTGTTGTCAACGTTACTCCCTACCCAACCTTAGTGGCAGTGGGCGAGTTAGTAAATGTAACAGTAGTTGTTGAAAACCAAGGAACAGAGAACGAAACCTTCAACCTCACCGTCTACCACGACACCACTACCGTCGAAACCAGATCCAGCATCGTCTTGGAAGCTGGTCAAAACACTTCCTTAACTTTGACCTGGAACACAACGGACGTAAGAGATGAAGTGTATGCCACCAACAAGAAAGGTAAAAGCTATGCCGTAAATGCCACAGCAACTATTGCCCTGGACGAAGACCCCGATGACAACACCCTCGTCTCGCCTGAATGGGTCAAAGTCATATCCAAATATATAACGATCGTTCCTCGGAGCATCATGGATGTGAACCTGACTCCCGAAAAAAACTTCACGGTCTCAATCTATACGGATTACAACGGAGGCGACATCTGGGGTTGGGGCTTTGAGCTGAGCTATAACCCCCTTGTTCTCAACGGTGTCTCGGTTGCCAACGGCGACCTCATTACAACAGACAAAGATCCCAACGCCAGGTTTGAGGCAGGAACCTTCGACAACACCTTAGGCACACTGTCCCTTACAGCTGCTTGGTTCTTCTACGACGTAAAACCTGTCAACATCACATCTGGACCTGGAATATTAGCCGACGTAACCTTCATGATAGTTGGTATGGGAGACTCTAACATAGCCCTTGACCTGGATCCAGCGACTATTGAAAGCGGTACTGCACTTAAGGGATATACAGAAGGCGGGATGGGAGAAGAATACGACATCATAAACAACTATTTTCCAGAGCCGAACCATATTCTAGGTGGCTTCTTCCAGAACGTGGAGGTGGTCTCCCATGACATCGCTGTCATAAGCGTCACGCCATCTCCAACCTCAGCCGTAAAGGGCGACCTCGTCAACATCACTGTTACGGTGAAAAACAACGGAGATGTGAAGGAAGATGTCACTGTTGAGGTCTATCGAACGATAGGCCCATACGTGCCGGGATATTCCAATCTTATCAGTACAAAAACTGCAAAAGATCTGGAAATTGGTTCAAGCACATCCTTGACATTCGTTTGGGACACAACAGATGTAAAACCTGGAAACTGGACCATAACCGCTGTTGCTAGCGTACCTGAGGATACGGCTACGCTTCAGAGCGAACAAAAAGTCGAAGTGAAGAGGCGTCAAGAAGCACCCATCCCCATTCTACTCGTAGTCGGTATTGCAGCAGCTGTGGTCGTACTTATCGCGATAGTTGTATACGTGGTTAGACGAAGATAAGGTATCAGTGCCACAAGCAGATTTGCTCTGAAACATTCTAGCAATCTTTAAATTTGCAGATATATTTTCCATTTGGGATACAGAAAAAGTATCTTTTGAAAGGAGAAGAGAGTGCCTAGGAGACTATGACGTTGTGTTCAGTTGCAAAGGATATGAATCCGGATCAAAGGTCTTATATGTGTCCAAAGCCAGAGCAAAATGCACGGTCACGCACGCGTCCGAGGTTTTCTCTATGACGTTGAGAACCTACGTGATTAGAAGACTCATCTTAATCATCCCGACTTTTTTCTTGGTTTCCATAATCATATTCGTGCTGATTCATCTCGCTCCTGGTGATCCGGTGCGAGCTATGTTTGTTGGGCGTCCTGTGTCTCCAGAAGTCGTGGACCGAATAAGACATGAACTCGGTATTGATCAACCAATTTATACTCAATACTTGCTTTGGCTAGGTAGATTGCTGAGAGCGGACTTTGGATATTCGTATATCTATCGTAGACCAGTTGTTGATTTGGTAGGTGAACGCATCCCACTGACATTGGAACTCATGCTCATCGCCAACGGCGTGTCCTTGGTGGTTGCCGTTTTTCTGGGAGTCCTTGCTGCCGTTAAACAGTATTCGATAACTGATGTTTTATCTTCGCTGGCGGCTCTAATTGGCTATTCCATACCTAACTTTTGGATAGCATTGCTTGCAATGGCCTTTTTATCGGTGCAACTGGGGATATTTCCCGTTTCTGGAGTTCAAACTATGGGCATGAAGTTTGCTTCGCCTTTTCACGCGTTATATGACCATCTGCTGCATCTTGTACTTCCAACTTCGATCTTGGTCCTAGGTTGGACAGCTTATCTTTTCCGGATAGTGAGGTCGGCCATGCTGGACGTGCTAATGCAGGACTATATTGTCACTGCCCGAGCCAAAGGCTTGAGAGAAAGGATAGTGATATACAAACATGCGTTGAGAAACGTTATGCTTCCTGTAGTAACATACACAGGTTATTCCATCGGATATCTACTCGCTGGTGCAGCAGTCATCGAATACATATTCTCTTGGCCGGGTTTAGGTCAATTCTGGGTTTCGTCGGCCGCTCAGAGAGACTATCCCACTCTCATGGGTATAAGCGTGATAACAGCTCTGATGGTTCTCGTCGCCAACCTGTGCACAGACGTAGCCTATGCATTAGTTGACCCGCGAATAAGATATGATTGAAGTTACAGCATGCTTCCTAACGGAGTAATGATCCATGGTGAGTCGCTCACAAGAGAAATCGGCGCTAGCGCGCGCAAAAAGGGAGGTTCATAAACCGTCGAGGGCCACTCGACTCTTCATCACATGGAGAAAACTCAGGAAGAGTGTACTAGCAGTCATTGGCTTCGGCATAGTTTTAACAGTTGCTGTTGGTTCGCTTCTGGCACCTATAATCGCTCCATATGATATCCAATGGAGTGGGGCTTCCAGGCGTCCTCCCTCAATGGAGAATTTTTTTGGGACGGACAACAGAGGCAGAGACATGTTAAGTTTGGTTATATACGGGGCTAGAATTTCCCTTTATGTTGGACTCGGCGCTGTATTAATTGAAATCTTCTTTGGTTTGACCATTGGAATGATTGCAGGCTATTTCGGAGGCCTGATTGACGAGATACTAATGCGAATCTCCGACGTGGTTCTAACCCTCCCGCAACTCATGTTGCTGCTCCTTGCCGTTTCCATGTTTCGGGTTCGAGGTTTACATGTGATAGTAATCGTGATGGGAGCACTGGGATGGCCTCTTATGGCAAGGGTGGTACGAAGCGAGTTCTTATCTCTGAGAGAGACAACCTATGTTGAGGCGGCAAAATCAGTGGGAGCAACCAGCTGGCGCATTATTATCCGTCACATCTTGCCCAACATCCTGTCAACAATAGTTGTCCTTGCAACTATGGATATACCTTGGTACATCTTCTATGAGGCAACCTTGACCTTTCTAGGCTTCGGCGACCCTTCATCCCCCTCGTGGGGTGTCCTGTTACAGCAGGGATACCTGTACACGATGAGTTCCTGGTGGATCATCACGTTTCCAGGACTAGCATTGTTCCTTACTTCACTAGGGTTTAACCTCTTCGGAGACGGCCTTAGAAATGCCCTAGACGTGAAAGTGAGAGAATAGCGAGAACGCTGATCAAAGAAAATGTCTGGCGAAGAGTTCTCATTTGAAAACTCTTAAATTGCCGTGAACAATTTAATATTTAGGGAAGAGGGAGGAGAAAAAATGAGGATTAGAAGAAATCTGCTGTGGATATCCCTTGTCATGCTACTTGTGCTCTGCCTGTTTGGCGTGGACGTGAAAACGAGTTCCGCTGTTGTATCACCGGCCATAATGGTTATCCCCCAGAACACGCTGGATGAAACCCTAACGAAAGGAGAAACCTTCACGGTCTCAATCACCACAGACTACACCGGAAGCGACGTCTGGGGCTACGAGTTCACTCTATCATACAACGCGAGTATATTACATATAGAACCTTTAAACAAAACGGACACATGGACAGGTGACGGAACTGAAGATACGTTTAATACAACGATGAAACCAGTCATTGAGGATTCGGAAACGGTTTATGTGAACGATGTTCCCAGTACGTTCTACAGCATAACCTACGAAGAAGGGCGGATATGGTTCTTCCCTTTCGCAATTCCTGATCCTGGTGACGAAGTGAGAGTAGAATACCAATATAACATTGTCAACGGAGACCTAATCACGAAGGACAAGGCAGACAGCGCCAGGTTTGCGGCAGGCACCTTCAACAACACCTTGGGCACACTGTCCCTCACAACGGCGTGGTTCTTCTACAGCACAAAACCGGTCAACATCACATCTGGACCTGGAATCATGGCTAACGTCACCTTCACGGCGGTGGATTATGGAATCTCCAACATAACCCTTGGAGATGACACCCGACTCATCGGATGGACCGACGGTGGAATGGGAGAAGCCTACGACATCATAAACGCAAAGTATAACCCCGACCACATACAACACGGCTACTTCAGCAACAAGATTCCAGGCGATATTGACGGTGACAAGGATGTGGATCCTTTTGACTTCAGCGCCTTCCGTGTAGCCTACGGAAGCAAAGGTCCACCTCAAGTTCCTGTGCCAGACCCAAACTACGACCTCCAGGCTGACTTGGATCTAGACGGTGACGTGGATCCTTTTGACTTCAGCACCTTCCGAGTAAACTATGGCCGACTCGCCCCCGATCCATAGGTTCGACTATTGTATCACGTTGATTTCACTCTTCTGCAACGGTGAGAACGCTTATTCCATATGTAGTCTTCTGAAGAAAGTGCATGTATCAAAGATTTACCGGAAGCGCGTGGTGCGGATGCATTCACGAGCTGAAAATCTAAGGGATCAAATTTGTAAATTTGAGAATCATCCGTACACTTGCAATGAGGAGAACGATTCCGAATAGTCGCCTCAAGTTTCTGCCCGAGACCTTCGTTGCATAGTGCGCTCCGACCTGTGCTCCAAAGATGATTCCGACAACAAGTAAGACGACGTATTCAAAGCGTATATGTCCAAGCCACAGGTGAGTTAGTGTTCCAGAGATCGAAGTGAAAATCATGATGAACATCGAAGTGGCCACGGTTATGTGAATCGGCACGCCGATCGCCAAGTTCATAGCTGGAACAAGCACGGATCCTCCACCTACGCCTAAAAGTCCAGAAAAGAACCCAGCAATTAAACCCAAAAATGGAATCAGCCAAAAATTCACAGAGTACGTGAAGACTTTGCCGTAGTTGTCAACTAAACTGCGAACTTTTCCTTTTTTCTCCGTCTCCATACTATCGCTTTCTGCTAGACTTTTCTTACCCAGAAACATTCTTAACGCCACAAGAATCAGGAAGAAAGCAAACGTGAGACCCAAGACTTGTTTGTCAACTAGAGCTGTGAGCCAAGATCCCAGTAAGGCTCCTGGAATTGTTGTTGAGGCGAGTGCAAACCCAAGCAGGTGATCTATTCTTTTCTGTTTTGAATATCGGAACGTTGACGAAAGAGAGGTAAACACGATCACTGCTATACTTGTTCCAGAAGCCACGGCTGGTTCAAATCCATAAAATATCACGAGAGCAGGAACTATGAACACTCCACCGCCTATTCCAACCATCGCTGCGACAATACCAACAAAGAAACCAATGATTGGCAGCAAAGCTTCCCACATTGCCAACGCCTCTAAAAGAGCGTATCAACGCAGGTAAAACATACACGTACAAATTAGCTTTTTCTGTCCGCATGAAATCCAATGCAAGCTGACATAGAGCGAAACGACGCGCGATTGCAGGAAGAGTCAACGTGGAGAAGACGGTTGAGTCCTCGCTCGGCAAGTGAAAAGCTTAAATACCCGTCTAATTACATCTAATTAGTAATTACATATAATTAACGGACAACCGGTGGACCAGAAAAGATGAAAAAACAGTCTGAACGAAAAAAGTTTACAACCGTGTCAATACCGACGCCGCTGTTCCAAAAAGTGGAAGAACGAATAAAAGGAACAGGATTCACATCCGTGTCCAGCTATGTTACCTACGTATTGAGGGAAATAGTAGCAGAAGAAGAGGAAGAACCTGAAGAACCCTTCACCAAAGAAGACGAGGAAAGAGTGAAGGCCAGACTGCGAGCGTTAGGCTACATCGACTAGAAAGAGGAATAAATGACATGGACACCCATATTCTAGACCTTGAGAAGAAAAGCATATCCCTCATAAGAGAAGCCAAAGCGCAATTCAAGAAACTGGCAGTGCTATGGAGCACAGGAAAAGATTCCACCACATCACTTTGGCTATGCAAAAAAGCCTTCTACGGAAAAATTCCCTTCCCCGTAATTCACATCGACACCGGCTACAAGTTTCCCCAGATCTACGAGTTCAGAGACAAAATCGCCAAAGAATGGAGCCTGAACTTGGTCATAGCCAAAAACGAAAAGGTTCTCAAAGAAGGCATGTCTCCAAAGAAAGGGAGACTAGACTGTTGCACACTGCTGAAAACCGAAGCTCTGAAAGATTTGCTTAGAAAAGAAGAGTTTGACGCGTTGATTCTTTCAATTCGACGAGATGAGCATGGAATCAGAGCTAAGGAAAGATACTATTCTCCTCGAGACGAAGAATTCAAGTGGAACTACACAGATCAGCCAGCAGAACTCTGGGACCTGTACATAAAACCGTCTGAAGACTTTTCCCACATGAGAGTCCATCCAATTCTCCACTGGACCGAACAAGAAGTTTGGGAGTACGTTAAACAAGAAAACCTGCCCATAAACCCGTTGTACTTCGCAAAAAACGGGAAAAGATACCGAAGCCTCGGATGCATGCCCTGCACGGTCCCCATACCGTCCGAAGCAAGCAACATCGATGAAATTGTTCAAGAGCTCAGAACAACAACTACCCCCGAAAGGGCAGGACGGTCCCAAGATAAAGAAAAAGCCTACATGATGCAGAAACTACGAGCTTTAGGCTACATGTAAAATGAGGTTCCCAGCAATGATTATTCTCGCGCTCGATGCTTTAGACTTGCACATGACCAAAAAATTCGAATGTAAAAGCCTAATGCAAACAGAATATGGGCAAACAGATATTTCAGACTTCAACCTGGCAAGAACCATAGTCTTATGGGCATCCTTCCTTACAGGAAAAAACATGGAAGCAAGAATTCCGTTGAAGGTTCAATGGGAATTCAAGCTAGACGTTGAAGAAACCTTGCTAAAATTCTTCAATCCTTTTAAAGCAATCGATGTACCCTCATTTTCTTTTAAGCAGCGAAGCCATGCAGAAGAAAGAAGACTTCTCAAAGACTACTTCGATAACAAGGCAACCATCGAAGAATATGACGCCGTCGTTTGGAGATGCCACGAGGAAAACAAGAAAGAATTCTTCCATTCAATCGGCAAGTTTGACCTAGTCATGGGCTACTTCAACCTTGCAGATTCTATTGGCCATCTAAGCTTCGGCATCTCTGAAAAAATGAAAGCCGTGTACGACGAACTGGAGAACCTGGCCAAAGAAGTCCAAGGTTCAGACGAGTTTATCCTGACAATATCGGATCATGGAATGAAAGCCATAGGCAGATACGGAGACCACACCAAAAACGGCTTCTACTCCGCCAACCGCAAGCTAGAGCTCAAACTTCCGAAAATAACGGACTTCTACAACGTATTGAGGCCCTGATGAAAATGAGTCTCCCCAAAATCAACCTGGTCGTCGTAGGCCACAAAGACCACGGAAAATCCACCTTGATAGGAAGATTACTCTACGATTCCAAAGCCATTCCAGAACAAAAACTGCAAGACATCAAAAATGAACTAAAGGAATCAGGGAAAAAATTTGAATTCGCCTTTCTACTGGACAGCTTAGAAGAAGAAAGAACGGGCGGTCTATCCATAGACATAATTCAAACGCCCTTCAAATCCCAAAAATACTTCTACACGATAATCGACTGTCCAGGCCACAGAGAATTCATACAGAAAATGCTTACCGGAGCATCACAGGCCGACGCTGCCGTCCTAGTGGTTTCCGCAAAAGAAGGAATCCAAGACCAAACCAAGCAGCACGCATTTCTAGTCAAAACTCTCGGCATTAGTCAACTGGTCGTCGCAGTTAACAAAATGGACGACGTAGCCTACGAAAAAAGCAGATACGAAGAGACATGTAAAGCATTAAGAAAGATTTTAGATTCCCTGGGATACGAAACGACGCCGATGATACCGATATCCGCGTTTGTTGGCGACAACGTTTTCTCCGGATCAACGAGAATGGAATGGTACACCGACCCAACTCTCATCGAGACATTAGACAGGACAATAAACCCTTCCACTCTGCCGATGAACCAGCCTCTCAGAGGTTTCGTTCAAGATGTTTACCCCCACGAAGATAAAGAAATCATCGTTTGCAAAGTTGAAACAGGAATCTTAGAAACAGGCAAAATCGTATGGTTCAACCCTTCTGACAAACAGGGGCTGCTGAAAGCAATAGAAGTTTTCGGCACTAACGTGTCAAGAGCAAAGCCCGGTGACTCAGTAGGCCTGCTAGTGGATGGAATTAGCGAAATTGAAAGAGGAGAAGTCATAAGTTATCCAGAGAACAAGCCGAGGAACGTCAAAAGTTTCATCGCAGAGATAATTTTGTTTTCAGAGACGCAAATACGAAATGATGACATACTTAAAATTCGCTGTGGAACAGCAGAAAAGAAATGCAAAGTACAGAAGATTTTGAACGAGATCGACCCCATCAATCTCACGGTGCTCTCAGAATCTCCAAGATTTCTAAAACAAGAAAGTGTCGGTCAAGTACACCTTTTTCCGCTTGAGCCGCTCTCTCTCGAAAAATACTCAGAATTTCCTCCGCTTGGAAGATTTGTCATTGAAGGAAAAAAAGGAACTGCAGGTGCCGGACTTGTCCTTGAAATTCACTAGATGCGCAGGAGGCTGACCTAGAAATGGAAACTCACGGGAGAAGCCTAATCAAATCCATAACCTTCCGAATAATGGCATCTTTCGTCACGATTATTTTAGTGCTTGCCTTCACAGGCAACCTGGTTGCAAGTTTTAGCGTTGGATCTCTAGAATTCGTATTAAAGACAATCATCTATTATTTCCACGAACGACTGTGGAACACGTTGCAGTACGGCAAAAAAGAAGGCTAAGCTGGCAATGAAGACTCGCAAATGAAATACCCCAGAAACGTGTTCTTTAAAGGCTTCGTTTTCTCTGTTGACGAACAAGTTTACGAACCAGCTGAAGACACTTTTCTTCTTGCTGAAAACTTGAAAGTTGAAGAAAACGATGTTGTTTTAGACATGGGAACTGGTTGTGGAATTCTAGCTGTGCTCGCAGCAGAAAAAGCCAAGAAAATTGTGGCTGTCGACATAAACCCACATGCAATCAGATGTGCCGAAAAAAACGCAGGAATAAACGGCGTTGAAGGCAAAATAGAATTTCGACTAGGAAACCTTTTCCAACCAATTACGCCTGACGAAAACTTCAGCCTAATAGTTTTTAATGCGCCATACCTACCTTCCAAGCCACGTGAAGAAGAAGGTTGGATTGAAAAGGCTTGGGCAGGAGGGACCAACGCAAGAAAGACTATCGACCTTTTCTTGATTAATGCTCCTAAATTTCTGGCTCCTAAAGGTCGAATTCTTATTGTTCAATCCTCCCTTTCGGACATAAAGCAAACTCTTAACATGTTTGGTGACATGAATCTGAAAGCTGAGGTCAATGCTTGGGTAAAAGTTCCATTTGAAAAGATAGTTTTGATTGAAGCAAGACGTTCAAGCTTTGTCTAAAATAAAACTTTTTGCATTTCCCGCATAGCCCTTTCTTCGCGGCTCTAACAAACACTGACAGAAACGCAAAAGCTACTTGGTGGCGCGCGCTAACATGACAATGCTGACTCAAGAGAATAACGTAGAAACTCGCAAAATCTCCTGTCGCAAGATATAGAAAAAAAGGGATGATGTGTCAGGAGAGTTCTATTTGATTGATTTCATCCAGCGTCTCTAGGTTGTGAGTCATTACTTTCCTGTCAGAGATTGTGTAGAGCGCATCGTCTATGTAGAGTGACCTTTTCACCCAGTAGGTTTCTGTCCAAAGATCCATGTTGTTCTCCAAGTGCGTAATTCTGCCTTTGAGTACAAGTCCTTTGTCTAGAGTTATGTCAAAGACGTAGGCGCCTTGCCATACGTAGTCTCCGTAGGCATAAGGGGGAACGCCGCTGGGATATTGCTCCTCGTCTATCTCCGCAACCAGAACGGGTATTACGATGAGGTTTTTCGATTTGTCGAAGAGTAGCGCTTTGTGATCTGTCAGGACTGGGGAGTCGGTTGCTCTGTCGCCTATTTCGTACTTGTCTATCTCCTTGGGGTTTTCGACGTCGGTGACATCGAAGAACGATATTTTGACCCCTTGGTACCATGCGAAGTTACCTTCCTCCGCTGCCACGGTTTCCTTGCCTATGCCTATAATGTGGTTTTCGTCGTATGGATGCAGGTAGTCTGAGTAGCCCGTTATTTTCAGCCAGCCGAGAACCTCTGGGCTGCTGGGATCTTTCAAATCGAGTACAAATAGCGGGTCGACTTTCTTGAAGGTTACGAGATAGCATCCGTCGCCCATGAACCGAGCGGAGTAAATTCTTTCTCCTGGGGCGATATTTTCTAGAGTTCCCACCAACGCCAGGTTCATGTCGAGAACATACACGTTGTTCTGAGAAGTCCCAGTTGTCCGAGTAGTAGTTGCTATTCGGAAATAGCCGTTATACTCATCCATCGAAAACTGATTCAGAACACTTCCAGGTACTTCACCCCACGCTTCGGTCTCTATCGCTTCGTCTTCTATGTGGATTCTGTACACTAGAGTCCCTTGGTTTTCCGTCCAGAAGGTTACGTAAATGTTGTTCAGAGAGACGTACATGCAGCTTGTTGCTCCGAGTAGCAACGTTTTGTGCGTCGGCTCCTGTTCATCCTTCTCAATGCTTATTGCAGCCACCGTTGTAAACGCGTAGGGGCTGTCGGAAACATTGGAATAGTAGATTTGGGAGGCTTCGACTTCCTTCATGTTTTCTCCTGAATAAACTTTTGGAAGAACCAACGTGTCGTAGATGAGGTAGGCTGGTTGGCTTGCAATAAGGTAAACATATTCATCTATCATCCTTGAATCAAAATAGTTGCCGCTAATCGAGAAATTTCTTGCAAGCACCGGGTTGCTACTATCAGAAACGTCATAGACGTCAACCAGAGTCTTGTCATTTCTAAATGTAGATGAATCGAAATGCATGCATGCGCCTAGGATCGCTAGTTTATCGCCATTTAGAAAGATTTCTATTAAAGTTCCGTTGAAGTCAATTCTGGAAAGCACTTCCATGTCTTCAGGAGGATAAGCCTTCAAAATGAAGAGGCTGTTGTTTGACGCCACATACAAGAATGTTCCGTCGGTTTTCATAATGTCTGCTTCGTCCACCCCCTCTACTTGAACATTTGTCGTCGAATATTCAGGCGGCGCGCGCGCTGAATCTACACTTAACAACATGACTGATTTGCCCACTGCTGACAGAAATTGGTTAGTTCTCCAAGCCAAACTCGACGGCGTATTGTAATATGTGTATTGCGATGTTGTTTGCAGGTTTGCTTCGAGAAAACTCACCAACTCCTCATAGGAAGAGAAGCTCTGCAGAAAAGTCGGTTCAGCCCCAGGCTGTTCCAGCAAGGCGGTCTCATAAAATGAGGCGAAATTATAGCAAAATACGCCTATCAATACCGCCAAAAGAACTGCTACGATCCCGTAAAATGCTGTTTTCCTTTTTACTTCAGTCTCCACTCTAAACACCATTTAATGAATGAGTATTTACTCCTATTTTATGCTAATTTCTAGTACAATCCGTCTAGAAGCTAGACAGGCTTCAACAACCACATCCTGATGGCTTCATACCAAAACACTATAGAGACAACTGCTCCAAAAAGCACGATGAACAGGCTTTCTCGACTGAAGCCCTGCATGAATGCCGCAAGGTAAATCGCGTACAGGGTTGTTGAAAAAACCGCGTAGAAGAAATACCTTGGAAACAGGAGTCTCCCGAACTTCACAAAGTGTCGAAGCACCCCAACCTTAACCTTGCTAGCTAAGAAATAGCATCCGCCTGCTGTTTGCTTTTGAACCAAACCCAACTCGCACAGCCGTTCGAGGTGATGCTGCGCCACACTGGGGCTACTGAAACCTAGAACTCTTTGAACTTGCCTAACGCTCATGGGGCAGTCATCTTTCAAAAGAAGCCAATAGACCTTCCACGCCTTTCCACGGAGTTGAAGTTCCAGTTGGGATTCATCATCCTCTTGCAACAGCAGTTGCACCAACGCCTAGAATTATATAAGCTGGACTTATAATTCCATTTTTTAGGACAGGCAAAAACCTCTTCCACACGACATATTCGCACGCCAGATCAGACTGAGTATTGGGTCCTGCAACTTTTGTTCGTGGGTTTTGGACTACTGACGATCGAAGGCATCGTGCCGACCTTCGCTCCGCACACGCACTTGTCTGGGAATCGATTCAACAACGATACACTTCTTATGGTAATAACCAGGCTGACTTCGAACACTTATACCGCAAGAGGTTTCGTGTACGTTCAACTGTTGCTGTTGCTTCACAGTCACATACACTTGAAAGCTTCGCCCTTTCCAAATTGTAAAGGCGCGTTCGAACCAAGTCGATTTGCAGCCCGCAGGGGAAAGGTTTGAGGAGGGGCATATTTTTTAAAAGCCCTAAGAAACTCCTTTCTCTTTTGAGGCACCCTCCCCAACCCCCAAGAATGTGGGTCTGCGAAACAGCAAAACCCAAACAACAACAAAAAATACCCAAAAGTTTCCAGTTCAACCCCTAGCTGTTCCAACGGCGTATATGCGCAAATGGCTACGAGGCAAAAGTACGTCAAAACACTCCGAACGAAGCAGTTATTTACGTACAACGTCCAATTAATGATGCTAAACCACGTGAAGCTAGTGAAAGACAAATGACCCTTGCCTCGATAGAAATCGTTTGCGTTGGAAACGAACTGCTAATCGGCAAAACCCTCAACACCAATGCCCAATGGCTCGCCAAACGCATCACCACCCTCGGACTGGAAACATACCGCATCACCATCGTTGGCGACGACGTTGAAAAAATATCCCTAGCTCTACAAGAGGCAATACAACGAAACCCCAGTTTCATAATTACCACCGGAGGCCTTGGTCCAACCTTCGACGACAAAACGCTGGAAGGCATCGCCAAAGCAATGAACCACAAGCTGGCACTAGATGATCAAGCTCTACAAATGATTCAAGAAAAGTATCGCCACTTCATGGAGGAAGGCCTAATGGCAAGAACTCAGCTAACCCCCCACCACGTCAAGATGGCAAGACTCCCCGAAGGCGCCAAGCCCATTTTCAACCCTGTTGGAACCGCTCCCTGCGTGATCATTAAACACCGCAACACCACCGTCATAGCGTTGCCCGGGGTTCCATCTGAAATGAAGGCTATATTCGAAGAGTCTGTAGCGCCCCTGCTCAAAGAAGCTGCGGGCGAAGTGACTTTCTTTGAAACCAGCCTAGACCTAACAAAGATGATGGAGCCGACAGTTGCTCCCCTCATCGATCGGGTAATGCATGACAACCCCTATGTCTACGTAAAGTCTCATCCAAAAGGAGAAGAAGGAGTTTCCCACATAGAACTTCACCTCTCCACAACAGCTGAAAACACAGGCGTAGCCAAAAAAAGAGTAAGCCAAGCCCTCATCCAACTCTCCGAGCTGATCCGAGAAAAAGGCGGAAAAGTCAAACCCATCAAAGCACAATCCTGACTTTCATCAAATGCGTGCGCGCATTAATTATTCCACCCAATAGCAAAGTTCAGAGTGCTGAAGCAAAATGCTTACAAATTCACTGTCCAAGCAACCACCTGAAAAACAAATAAGCGACTACGTCGATCTTAACGAGTCCACCGCACTCGTATGAGATGTGTACAATGTTCATCGTCTTTGTGATAGGAACAGCTGGCTCAGGAAAGTCTCTTCTCACTGCCTCTCTCGCCGAATGGCTCAAAATCTCAAAGCAAAACACGGTAACTGTGAACCTTGACCCAGGAGCCTTAACTCTGCCCTACGCGCCAGACATTGACGTTCGCAACTACATCAACATTGAAGAACTCATGAGAAAATATGGGCTTGGCCCCAATGGCGCATTGGTGATGGCGGCAGACCTGATTGCTGGACAGATTGAACAACTGGGACAAGAAATCGAAGAGTTTAGCCCTGACATGGTACTCGTAGACACGCCAGGTCAGATGGAGCTCTTTGCCTTCCGAGCAAGCGGACCATACATAGCGAGTGAACTCACGAAGGAACCGAAAGCCCTCATTTACCTCTTCGATTCGGTTTTCTCTGCCGATCCTCTTAATTTCGTTTCAAACCTTTTCCTATCAGCCGCCGTTTACAACCGCTTCTTCATTCCTCAAGCGCACGTTCTGTCCAAATGCGATCTCCTTCCAGATGAAGATTTGAACCGGTTGGTAGACTGGTCCGCTAAGCCCAAGATTCTGGAGACAGCAATTGAGGAAAAGCTCACTGGAAATAAGCGTCTGCTCAGCCGCAACATGATGCACGCTATTTACAGGTTAGGGTTAAGATTTCTTCTAATACCAGTCTCGGCAAAAACCAACGAGGGGATTATCAACCTCAACGCTACACTGGAGCGTATCTTCACAGGAGGAGAAAAGTTCACTCTCTAGTCACAGTCGTCCTCGATGAGCGTCCACGCAGCAGCCAACGCTCCATACTCCGCCTTCTCCCACGTATCCGCGCTTCCAACCACAATCACATCATTGTCTTCCAGCTTCAGCCGACCGCTAATCTGGTTGAAAACCGCTGGAAAGTCTCGAGCCAAGTTTTCACTTATCCCCGGCTGAATCAACCTATGATTCCTAAACACCAAAGTGGTTGCCCCCTTGGCCCCCGTTAAGATCGCTGCATCGCGCTGTTCCACACCTGTCTTCACGCTGTCCCCACAACCCTTAATCAGCACTGCAACGTTGCATTTGGACAGTGTCAGATTGCTCTCTTCCAACTCAACTTTTCTGGGAAAGATCGACTGAAATCTGCTCCAAATTTTCTTTCCCTCGCTTGTGAGTGAACAACCTGGCTTGGACGTTGCAATGAGTCCAGCATCTTTCAGTCGATTTAGCAATGTGCGGGTTGTTCCCCCTCCTGTTCCAAGCCCTTTCGCAAGTTTTCCCCTTCCGATTGGGCCTTCTCTCGCGGTAAGCTCTAAAGCTTTGATTACGTGAAAGAGAGAGAAAGATGGAGATGGTCCCGGAGCCTTCTCCCTGAGCAGTCCTTCCAAAAGCTTCTTAATTGTCAATGCTCTTCACAACAAGATAGTGAAGAGCATACATTTTATTTTTATCTGAGAGATTCAAAATCTTTCCAAAAGGAATAATAAGTTGCGCGTGCGCAAACTAAACATCTCAAGAATCACGGAACAAGCTCTTTTTGAGCGTTTTAGACTGCTTGGAAAAGCTCAAAACCAATAAATATGTCGAAATGCGAAAACATTTCTCAGCCGCCAACGAGGGCCCGTAGCTCAGCAAGGATAGAGCACCGGGCTTTTAACCCGGGGGTCGTGGGTTCAATTCCCGCCGGGCCCGCCATTCATTTGTTGAAGAGACAAGATTCGGGTGTCGCAAACGTGTTCCTTTGCTTCGCACGCGCATATCAATCGCGTATAGTGTTGCAGACTCCTTACTTCTTGTTGGAAAGTTTTATCTTAGGTGGTTAGAATTTATTCATTGCTATGTAGCCCATGCGGTTGGGGCGAATAGATGGAAAGCAGAGTAGTTGTGGCAGGAGTATTAACAATCCTGATTGGTTCTTTGATATTCTTTTGGGGATTTCGCAGTGCGAACTGGACATTTTGGGTTTTGGGCGGTCTCATAGTAATATTGGGCTTCTTTGTCACTCTCGGAGGAGTAACTTACACACCTCTGGAAGAACTATGAACGTGTCGTGTGCGCTGAGGATTGGCAGGATACTGATTGTAGTCGGCGTTGGCTTTGACAAAGAAATCTTGGAGACATCAGGCTTGGTAAAGCAGCCGAACAAGACGCGGATGCAAACACGTGTTGTGCACTTTTGTAGTAATCTTCACCTTCTAATGGCGGTGAATTTTCTGTATCGGCGGCATTCTCGTTTGGCAATCGCTCGTTAGCTGTCTACGAACATGTTAGATTGGTATATTCTTGGTACTTAACAACCTTTTTAGGTGGGATTACTGAAACTCCTCAGGCACACGCCCCAAGGGAGGAAGTGATTTTTTTTGAACATTCAAAAGATGAAGCTTCGTGCCTTCCATTTGAGACAGTTATTTGACTTGAAGAAAAAACGAAAGGAAAAGATGATCAAGGAATATGCACGCCTCATATGGCTAATCAATGAACTGAGTTAGAGGTGATTGGCAAATGCGAAGATCAAAACTGGAAATGTATGTTGACATTCTTAAAGTTCTGGCGCATAATGGACCGTTAAAGCTGACGCACATCATGTATAAGGCCAACGTGAACTGCAGTGTGTTAAAACAGCACTTGGACTTTTTAATCCGGCACAACCTCTTGGAAGAACAAACGCTTCGCAGGAGAAAAAACAGAAAAAAAGTTGTCTATGCAATCACGGAGAGAGGCAGAACCGTACTCAAATACTTCAGAGAACTAAATAGCGCTCTCTACATAACCGAAGAAGCAAACAAAATCCCAGCATTACTATACTAGCAGCGCATTGTCCAGAAAAATAGAGTAGATTAGACGAAATTTCGCAAATCCTATTTAAAAGATGATGCTAACAAGTTTTTGCTGATGAGCGTGAGTCCTAATTTTCCAATAAAGGTTGTGAGGGAGGGAAAGACCTCTGTACTGGTGCCTAAGCTGGAGGCTTATGTGGAAGAGGTTTGGGAGTACGCTCCGTCCAAGGCGCCCGTGTTCTACAACCCGGCTATGGAACTCAATAGAGACGTGGCGATTCTGGCGTTGCAAACCTATCAGCGAACCGTGGGCAAAGAGATCTCTGTTTGCGAGCCTTTAACTGGCTGTGGCGTCAGAGGCGTCAGGTTTGCGATAGAGGTTCAAGGTGTCCGAAAGGTTGTGATTAACGATATCAATCCAGAGGCTGCTAGACTCGCCAAGCTCAACTCTGAACGTAGCAGGTTGCCTGAACGGGTCTTTGTCGTGAACGAGGATGCAAATCTGCTCTTGAGTCGATACGCTGCGCCGCGCAAAAGATTTGACTTTATTGATGTGGATCCCTTTGGATCTCCTGTTCCATATTTGGACTCTGCCTTTCGAGCTTTGCGTGACGGTGGATTGTTGGCTCTAACCGCCACCGACATGGCGCCTCTTTGTGGTGTGCATCCAGCGGCTTGTGTTCGAAAGTACGGTGGAAGACCATTGCGGACAGGATATTGCCATGAACTTGCGGTCAGGCTTTTGGCGGGCTCTCTAGCAATGACGGCAGCAAAGCACGAGATGGGAGTTACGTTTGTCTTCAGCCACAGCACGGACCATTACATTCGAGCCTACGCTGTTGTTCACCACGGCGCGAAACAAGCTGACAACAATGTTCGAAATATGGGATATGTGCTTCACTGTTTCTCATGCTTTCACAGAGACGTTTCCAAAGGAACTTCTTCTCTCTGGAAACAAGAGTGCACCGAATGTGGTTCCAAGCTGAGCGTGGCTGGTCCTCTTTGGCTCGGGAAGGTTCTTCACGGAGCGTTCTGTGATTCGATGGAAAAAGAGATTGCTGGAAAAAATCTTGGGCAGGAAAAAAAGATTCTCAAATTGCTGTCCTTGACCAAGGGTGAGGCTGAAGCTCCGATCACCTACTACGCCGTCGACAAAATCTGTGACAAACTGAATTTGCGAATCCCGTCCCTATCCAAAACGTTGGATGAGCTGAGAGCAGCGGGCTTTCAAGCTGTACCAACTCACTTCAACAGCAGAGGAATCAGAACAGACGCTCCAGCGAAAACCGTGAAAGCCATCATCGCTAAACTCGTGGGCTAAAGCGTTTATGCGCGCGCTTGGATGGCACGTTTATTTGCTCATGGTGGGGCTTATGGCTCCTCGGCCTGACGGTATGAACTTTTGTATTTCCTCTAAAGGAATTTTTAGAATTGTCTTCTCTGAGGCTTTTGGAGCTTTCTCGGCAAGCCGCCTCCGTATCTCCTTGGCAAGTTTACCACTGGACTGTTTTCCAGGGACTATTTCAACGTAGGTGCTCGTCTGCTTAGACACAGCCTCCACAGGACCTCCAATGATCATGGGCGCCTCTTCTTTGATCTCAACTCCAACCGTGACTCTCAGGGGAACGTTTCGAACGAAATTCTTTGAACCGCGAATTATGAAGGCTCCCTTCTTGAGGTACTGGCCTGACGGAGGACTCTTGCTCACCTGCTCGGGATAGAACCAATAGACATCCACTGCACTCAACATTTCCTTCCAGGCTCTAGAGTAGGAGGCCGCAAGCTGAGCTGATTCCATCATAACATGTTGAGGCGGCGGTTCTCCCCCGGTCTTTATCAAAACAAAGGGTGCACCAGGAATGTCGGCGTGGAAGACTATGTCTTGAGGATCCATATGTTTTTTGATGAGAATCTCGTTGGTTGTGGCGTCTCTTCCTCCGATCACCAGAAAACCGTCTGAAGAGCGGAACCACCGAAACTTTTCGTACCATGCTTTTCTTCGCCTTTTTTTCGGAGGCTCAGTCTTTTCCACAGTTTTCCGTACTTCTCCTCGTAGATCTGTGATTTTGGCCTCAGTCTCCAGCAAAGCCTTTTCGACCCCTTTCAGTTTCTTCCTAGCCTTTTTGGCTTTCTCGTAGTATTGTGAAGCGTTGGCTTGTACAGAATGTCGAAGGTTGAGCGGAAACAACAAGTCGTCCACGGAAATGTTTAGCATTAGACGTTGAGGTTCTAGCGCGTGGAATTGTACAGCAGGGACGCGCCTTGAATTCGCTTTTTCTTCTATATCTGAGATTATTTGTTTCCACGGTTTCCCATGGTTCTTTTCATCCGTGATTTCCTGGACGAGTTGCCGCAGTTCGCCGAGGTGGGCGAATATGGCCTCGCCGATTTTCATGTTTCTTTCAATCCTCTCTTTCAAGTTCTCCAACGTTTCCTTTTGACGTCGGAGAATTCTCTTTTGTTTTTCTAGTGCTCTTCTCGACTCTTCGTCGATTTTCCCCCGTTGTTCTTCCAAGGCCGCTGTAATGTAATATTCGTCAACGGCTTCATTGAAGGTTTTATACGCTTTTTGTTTGCGGGGAGCATATCTTTCTAGGAAGATTGGAACCACGTCGATTCGGTTGTTCTTGTCATCTATTATAATGCGAGGATCACTTTCTCCAGCCGTGACAGAGGAGAAAATCTGTCGGATATGAACATGAATCTGGTCGATCTCCTGCTTCGCAAGGTTCTCGCATGGCGTGTTCTTGTCAACTCTTGCTCGAAGAAGTATTTCCTCGGCGTAGAGACCTCCTATGCTTAGGAATTTCGTGAGGGCCCTTACTGTTTCTAGTCTTCCTAAACCTCTTATTTCTTCGAGTTGCTGACGGCTTAGATTCTTCGGGTTTTTTCCGCTGGGCGGAGCATGCTGAAAAACTTCTCCTCGCAAGATGTTTCGATCCCGCATTCTTCGGTAGGCAAGCGCGTGGAGAACCTCTTTCTGCGGGTTCACCAGCATGATGTTTCCTTCTCCGAACAGTTCCGATACGAGCTGGAATTCTCCTTCTCGTGTACTCACTTTGAAGACTACGATTCGCTCGAACTCGTGTTGCTGGATCTCTACGATCTTGCCATTCCTAAGATGCTTTCGAAGTGCCATGCAAAACGCAGGAGGTCTCTGAGGTCTCTTGAGGGCATAGGAGGTTAGATGAATTCGCTTTCCCGCTTCTATCAGCAGATGATAAGAGGGTTGACCGGGTTGACGTAGCCTCAAGAGCAAAGTAACAGGATTAAGTTGGTAAATATTGTTGATACGAGCCCCCGTAATCAGTGGATTGAGCTCAGAAGTGATCAAGGCGACATCGAAGCTCGTCATCTCAACCTTCAAGCGGCTCCCCTAACAAATGTGTTGAATTCAAAGCAAATAAATCCTTTATATCCACACAAGTGCGCATGAGTAAATGCTTTACTTGTAGGAATCGTAGCTAGAAAATAGAGGGATTATGCAGTGGATTCTGTAGCTTTGGTGAAGTATAAAGATAATGTTAGGAAGACTCTTGAAGAGGGCATTAA
>Ga0209636_10000704_pt1 | contig 33189 bp, 36 predicted proteins | sample DeeMarSWOR152_54_FD_187464 | JGI IMG/M metagenome (GOLD analysis project Ga0209636, IMG submission 187464) | Marine sediment microbial communities from White Oak River estuary, North Carolina - WOR-1-52-54 (SPAdes) (version 2) | ecosystem: Environmental > Aquatic > Marine > Intertidal zone >...
CCAATGTTACACGTGTAACATGTTGGATAAATTATCATTCTGCTTGTAATCTATTTATAAAAGGACAATTTATGAATTCAAATAGGTTTCACCTCTTGGAAATTTGACAATCCCACCCAACAAAACCTATATAAGCTAAGACATGAAATCTACCTATATAAGCTAAGACATGAAATCTACCTATATAAGTACTCGAACAAAATGCACAGGTGAAACTATGAAATCAATTATGCTCATTATTAGTATTGCTGTCATTGTCACGGCACATCCGTGTGTTGATGATTCTTTTATGCAATCAGAACCTCTTCATGGGTTAAAGTCTGAGGATGTCTTGCATTCGTGTACTAACCCTTTTCTGTATCAGTCAGAATCTAGCTGGTATACCTTAGAAACATCCCACTTCATCATCTACTATAAAGATGGTCATGAAATTTTTGCACAAGAAGTTGCAGACATGGCAGAGTGCATCTATGATGATGCCACCTCCTTTATGCGGTGCACTCCACAAGAAAAGGTTGAAATTGTCATTTACTCATCTGAGACCCGTTTTTTTGAATGGGAATCCTCTTTCGCTGACAGAGCGTACGCCAACAGTAAGGCGAGGAGCATTATGCTCATTTATGGGTGCCCTTTCAGTACAGAGGTGTGTGGATGGAATTACTTAGATATAAAACGGGCTCTCTCCCATGAATTGAACCACGTGCTCTTTTACTGGATCATTGATAATAACACGTATATTGCTGGGCTGCGTGACAGCCACCAATGGATTCTCGAAGGGATAGCCACATACTATGAGCAATACCCGTACGAGCCTGGTGATGATTATTTCATGCTGCCCATGGTGGTGCAGTACCTTGAAGAAACAAATGATTTTCCAGTGTCCTTGGAAGAGATATCCTTTGCAGAGTATGACAGGCTCTCATACCCTTTGGCTGCCAGTGTTATACAATTCATGTTCGATGTGCACGGAGAAGAGAAATTCTATCAATTTTTAGATGATTTGCGGGAATGGGACCCTTCTGTAACGTCCATGCAGAATGTGGAGAAAGCCCTTCAGGATACGTTTGGCATGACAAAAGAAGAGTTTGAAAAAGAATGGGCATCATACGTGAAAGAGTATGCAGGAAGTGAACTGCAGCAATTTGAGGGAGTACAGATAACAGACCCGCCAGGCTGGAAGGTGCCCTCAAGCTGGTATGGTAGTAAGATCCTCTTTGTTTCTGATACGAATCAGAATCTGGATATATTTGTCATGAATGTCGATGGGAGTGGCATACAACAGTTAACAGAAGATAAAGCCTGTGATTTTGATCCAAAATTCTCTCCTGATGGTTCAAAGATAGCTTTCACGTCTGTACGGGATGGGTATGCACATATTTACTGTATGGATGCAGATGGTTCTGATGTGACGAAGATAACCTTTGGGAATTACATGGATTTTATGGGTTCATGGTCTCCTGATGGGTTAAGAATTGCGTTTACATCCGGGAGAAGCGGTAACTACGATATCTGGATTGTGGATGCAGATGGTTCTGATGCAAACAGGTTGACTACTCACGAAGGAGATGATGGATGGCCTGTCTTCTCTCCAAATGGGGAAAAGATATTGTATGTTTCCGACAGAAATGGTACTTATGATCTGTACGTCATGAATAGTGATGGAACTGGTGTGCAGCAGCTGACTGATACGCCATACCATGAGAATCATCCTCAGTACTCCCCTGATGGGGAAAAAATCGTCTTTATCTCAAGGTGGGAAACGGGTGCAGAATTGTGTATCATGAACAGTGATGGAACAGGAAGAGAACCTATTGTTGTCCCGCCGAATCTGATTGTGGATACTATGGCCCGGCACAGGGACAGAATCATTGGGTACCCCGTATGGTCACCAAATGGTAAAGAGATAGCGTTTATTGCAGTAAATCAGATTTTTGTCATTTCTGCAGAACAAGATTACTGGTGGATAGCAATACCTGTAAGTGCCGTCATCGAGTGTGTCCTCATACTGCTTTTGAGAAAACGGGATTTAATATGAATGGAGAAAATTACAAAAAAGAGAAAGACAATTAATACTGTAAAAATCTGTTGATCTTTGCGAGCAGATGTAGTGAAGACCGTATATTGTTGCTTTTTCAATGGAAAAGTGCTGGTAACAGTATTATACAATTATTGGGTTCATCCTTTGTAATCGCCGTATTTCCTGGCCCATTCATGGACAGTAGATTCACCCACTCTCACACTGTATGTATTACCAATTTCCTCCACCACCTGTTTTAACGTGAGCCCTTTCTGTGATAACCGAACAGCAGCCATGATAATCTCTGGAGAGAATCGGACATACTTGAATCCATCATCTGGAGTGAATTTGTGGTGACATTTTTTGCAGTAAAAGGTCTGTTTTTCTCTAATTTTGTTAATCCTCTTTCCATAGCCCACAACATCTTCCGAGCTTCCGCATCTATCACAAGGAGGATACTCTTTGAAGGAACGCTTTCTCCCTCGCATATTCTTATTTGGAAACCATGTTTATAAATCCACCGTCTGGAAGGGGTTGTCACGTTTCAGATGCCAATAATCTTTAATCTCCTTTGGTATCAAAAATCAACAAGAGAAATTAATAAAAGACCGCAAAATGTTACACGTGTAACAAAAGTGAGATAAATACCTACTATTAGGCAGTTGAGTTGGAATTCTCTGGTTTATTGGGATTATAGTTTGTGCTAAATGGTTTGCGGGAATTACAATAGTTGCAGATCAAGAAGATCTTGTGGTGGAATGAATTTATCACGTGTTGAAAAGAGGAAGCCTTTTATTATCAGAAAAGATTGGAAGATCATGAAGAATACATTTGTCCAAGCCATGAAAGAAAAGAAGAGTCAGTTGTGTGTCGGGTTAGACCCTCGCCCTGAAAAGGTGCAGCCTGATTCTATCTATGAGTTCTGTGTGGACATTGTGGAGAAAACATCGGACTACGGTTTTTGTTACAAACCAAATACACAATATATAATGCCTTTGGGATTTTCAGAAATCAGGAAGTTGAATGAATACATTCATGAAAAGGGCTGTTTGAGCATTTCAGATCATAAACTGTCAGATATTGGTTCCACGAACAAGGCAGCATTGTACTGGCTGAGTGAAATGGGGTTTGATGCGGTAACATACAGTCCCTTCCCGGGGAATATTAGAGAGACTATAGAAAATGGGAAGACGTACAATTTGGGCGTGATTACGCTGACATTAATGTCCAATCCAGAAGCGGACTTCTTCATGAAAGGTGTTATCAGTGGGAAACAGGGGTACGAGTTTATTGCTGAACAGATTGTGAAATATGAGGGGTTTGGAGCTGTTATTGGCGCTACCTGTGATGGAGAGGATATCAGAAAAATCCATTCAATTCTGGAAGATCAGTTAATTTTATCACCAGGCGTTGGGGCCCAGGGCGGTGGACTGGATATTGTCAGGATCTTTAAAGAAAGAACCATGGTTAATGTGTCCAGAGATATTATCACTCACGGTGATCCCGGAAAGAGAGCAGAGTACTACCAGAAGCTTATTAATGGGGTATTGCAGGAGAAGAGATGATGGATGTATCTGTTGATCTGTGCGGGTTACATTTAAAGAATCCCTTGATTTTAGCATCTGGCATTCTGGGAACGAAAGGTGAACTGCTAAAGAGAGTGGCAGACAATGGGGCAGGAGCTGTTGTCACCAAATCCATTGGTGTTAACCCAAGAAAAGGGTACAAGAACCCAACTGTTTTACACGTATCAGAGGACATTGTTCTGAATGCTATGGGGCTACCCAATCCTGGGTGTGACGAATTCTCCGAAGAGATCAACCTGGCAAAACAGGGGAATGTACCAGTGATATGTTCGATATTCGGTGGATCAAAAGAAGAGTTTTCTCATGTGGCATCTATCATGGAGAAAGCAGGAGCAGACATGCTGGAATTGAATGTGTCCTGTCCTCATTCTCTTCCGAGATATAAAGGCCTGCACCTCGGACAAATTCCAGTGGAAACAAAGGGGGTGGTCAAAACGGTGAAGCAGACAGTTTCCATTCCTGTAATGGTAAAGCTCTCTCCCAATGTTACCAGTATTGTGGACATAGCTTCTGCATGTGTTGATGGTGGGGCAGATGCTCTATCTCTGGTGAATACAGTACAAGCATTAGAGATTGAACCAGAGGTGGAGAAACCAGTATTAGGAAATGTGTTTGGAGGGCAATCTGGACCGTCGATCAGGTGTATTTCCCAAAGGAAGGTGGCAGATGTTTTAACAGCTATGGAAAGGGGAGAAATAAAAAAGGTTCCAGTAGTGGGCGTAGGTGGGATCGAATCTGGAGAGGATGTGGCTCGATTTCTTTTGTTAGGGTGTGAATGCGTGCAAATTGGCTCTGCAGTGCTAAAATATGGGTTTGATACGTTTAAGAAATGCTTGAAAGAACTTGAAGAGTATATGGAAAAGAAGGGGTACAACACTCTTGAGGATTTCAGAGGGAACAGTTTAAAGTGGTTGGTGTGATGATGAAAATGAAAATATTGGAGATAGAGGATATAGTTGAGGAAAATGAGATCATAAAAAGTTTTTATTTTACGGATAAAGAAATATCAAAAGCTGAACCTGCGCAGTTTGTGATGCTGTGGGTTCCTCATGTAGTTACTGGTACTGTGGACTTTGAAATTCCTGATCAGATCCCCATGAGTGTGTCAAGCGTTGAAGGGGACACCTTCTCTTTGACAGTAAGAAAGTATGGAGAGACCACTGGCGAATTATTCAAGTACAGAAAGGGGGACAAAGTGGGCATGACGGGCCCATTGGGGAGAGGGTTTTCCGTATCGGGCAATTGTGTATTATGTGTGGCTGGCGGCATTGGGGTAGCTCCTTTGCTGCTGCTGGTGCAGAAACTTCAGGGTAAAGAAGTTCATTTTGTCCTGGGAGCAAAAACAAAAAGTGAGTTACTATTTGAGAAAAAACTGGAAGAACTGTGTACCTCTCTGTGTATAACCACAGATGACGGCACCTGTGGGAGAAAGGGATTTGCCTGTGATCCTGTAGATGAATTATGTGATAATTATGGCATTGATCAGATTTACTGCTGTGGTCCAGAAATAATGATGCACAAGATACTTGAAATCTCTTCAAAAAAGAACGTGCCAGCTCAATTTTCATTAGAACGGTACATGTATTGCGGCTTAGGATTGTGCGGGCACTGCACTCTGGATGGCTATCTGGTTTGCAAGGATGGTCCCGTCTTTACTTCAGAAGAGCTTAAAAGTGTGAAAGATTTTGGAGCAAAAATGGTGGATGAAACAGGAAAAAAAGTAAATATATAAAGGTTTGCTGTCCATTTATCCTCTTTGATGGGTGCCCCACTTCATGATAGTTGAAAACTATACTACCTCTCCTACGTATTGCTCAAAAAAAATACCGAAGAATTTAAATATTTTAACAGAAATAACACATTGAAGGAGTGGTTGGCCCAGTGGTGCGAAAGGGGAGGCGCTGGAGACTGTTGGATTCTCCTTTCAGTGAAAGCGTCGATAGTCCCACTGGGCACTTATTATGATCAAAGTAATCCTCAGTGAATCTTTTCAAGCTTTTAGAGAGTAACCTCCATGTACGATTCTCAAAAATATTGATGCTGAATTCTCATTTCTTTAGATATCAAATCCTGAAAATCGTCAAAAAGGGCAATAATGTTACACGTGTAACAAGCAAGATAAAATTTATCGATTTGGTGAAAAAGCACAAAAAAGCTGAAAGAATGAGTGATGAAGGAAATTTGAAGAATGTGAAGAAGGATAGCTCAGAGATTTAGGGAATATGGGCTAGGATAACCTTATTTCCTTAAAATGGTTCATATTTCCTGTAACAATATAGACAGTTCCTACTTTTTCAGCGAGGATTGCGCGCAGGATGTTTGTTTACCGGTTAGATGCCAATTCTTCTACCACAAACCTCGAAAATTCAGAATTTCTCCTATGTTCCAAAGCCCACGCAATGTCCTCTTCTGTATCAATATCCCTGAAATGATCAGATTCATAGATCTCGTATGCTATACTCTTTTTTTCCAGTAAGGCTATGTGCTTTTTAAAACTGCTTTCTCCAAATTGAGTCTCAAAATCCATATCTCTGGGTAAAAATAACGCATTGGTCCCTCCATTCTGAGAAGGAACAACTGTTATCCTTCCACTGAGCAAGCCTTCAACATCTTCACGTTCCACAAAGGGCAAATCACAGGGCAAAATCAACATATCATCCTTTATCATTCCTCTGGCTTTTGTAATGACCCTGTTAATATCTTCCCATTCATCTCTTATCACCTCATAACCATTCCCACGAAAGTTATCTGGTGTTGCCACATAGACTGTTAACCCCTTTAAAACCTTCAGCATTCTTTCAAACAGAAAAAAAATCAATTTCTGTCTCAGTTCTTCTGTATATAAATGAGATAACCTTTTCTTACCAGTTAATTTCACTAATAATAAGACAGAAGCCATTTTAATCTACAATTTCTGCTTCATACATCTGTGTAATGAAGTTCAACGCATACTCCTTTCTCTCTTCAGTTATCGTTGCAGTACAACTCTTGGGCACAATTGTTTTGTAACCCCTGAAGTACGCGTCAGCAGCAGTGTGCTGAATACACACATCGGTTAAAACTCCGGTTAATACGATTGTATCAACGTTTAACTGTCTCAGTAACATATCTAAGGGTGTAGCATAAAAAGCAGAATACCGCCACTTCTTTATCACGTAATCGTTTTCATCTGGTTTTAATTCCTCAATGACGTCAGCACCCCAGGTCCCTTCCACAGTGTGGGAGCCCCATTTTTCGAACTCTCTATCACCTTTGAAGTGGGTATCGCACACGTAGATGATGGGGGCACCCTCTTTTTTCATCTTAGCTTTCAATTTCTTAATAGGTTCTACACACTCTATGGCCTTATCTACTCTTAGAGCGCCTTTTTCGTCAACGAAGTCGTTTTCCATATCATTAATAATTAAAGCTTTCATGGAAACCACAACTTTATTATATTATACATCTATATAAGGTTTATGAGCAAGATATTTTTTGTAGCTACAGAGGATGAAATCAAGAAAGGGAAGACCACAGACATCTATTTCGAGAGAACGGTAGAAATTTTGACAAGAAAGAAGATTTCCAAGAATGTGGTAGCAGAAGTCACCTGCGGCGGTATCCCCAATAAATGGCCGTGGGGCATCCTTTTGGGTACAGAAGAAGTGGCTCACTTGTTTGAAGGTATTCCCGTTACGGTCTACTCATTACGAGAAGGAACCTTTTTTAGGGCAAAAGATGAAAAAGGGGTGAGAACACCTGTCATGTTCATAGAGGGTGATTACGTCAATTTCTGCGTTTACGAGACCCCTTTACTTGGGTTCGTTTGTCAGGCTTCCGGCATAGCTACAGCAGCAGCCCGGGTCAAGAAAGTGGCAGGTGACAAAACGGTGTTATCCTTTGGAGCTAGAAGAATGCATCCAGTTATCACTCCCATGATTTCCAGAGCGTGTTACATTGCTGGATTCGATGGAGTTTCTGCCGTCATAAGTGCAGAAATGTTAAACATCCCTCCTACCGGGACTATGCCCCACGCGTTGGTCATTGTCATGCAGGACCACAAGAAGGCGTGGCAGGCTTTTGATGAAGTAGTGGACAGAACAGTCAAACGGGTGGCCTTATGTGATACGTATTTAGATGAAAAATCAGAGACATTAATGGCCTCAGAAGCTGTCAAAGATTTATTTGGCGTTAGATTGGATACGCCCGGGTCCAGGAGAGGGAATTTTAAAGAGATCATCCAGGAAGTACGATGGGAGTTAGATTTACGAGGATATAAAAACGTGAAAATTTTTGTTTCTGGCGGATTAACTGAAGAAACTATCCAGAAGTTACACCCCTTTGTGGACGGATTTGGTGTGGGCACCTTCGTCTCCAATGGAAGGACCATAGATTTCTCCATGGATATCGTGGAAATGGAAGGTGAACCCGTAGCCAAGAGAGGAAAGTTCTCAGGAAAGAAACAAATGTACAGATGCCCCAAATGTCTCAAAGATGTCATTGTCCCTTGGGGTTCAGATGCACCTGAGTGTCACGGGAAAATGGAACCCTTATTACAACCACTTATAGAAAATGGGAAGATCGTTCAAAAAGGATTAAGTGCTACCGAAATACGGGAATACGTTTTAAATCAGGTCGAAAAACTGGATTTGTGGTAGGGTCTGATTGTCAAGTGGAAGCCATTAAGATTTGAGAATCAATGAAAGAAACTGCAATTGGTATCAGATCATTTTTTAGTATCAAAACCAAAGAAACACCTAACCAAATGTTACACGTGTAACAAAGTAAGACAACACCGTAATTGAGAAATGTAACTAAAAAGAGATCATGATATACGATCATGATCAAAAAGGTAATAGTTTATTACCTAGACTTAGCTCGCGGTGCATCGCCAATATTGGAGTAACCCATAGATTCCCAGTATCCCTCGTACTCGTAGTCCACTAATTCAATCTTGACGATCCACTTCACCCACTTGTACCCTAACTTATCCGGGACCACCAGCCTCAAAGGGTATCCATGCTCCTCGGGGAGAGCGACCCCATTCATTCTGTAAGCCAGAATAGTGTCTTCCTTTAGTGCGGTCTCTAATGTAATACTGGAAGAATACTCATCTGCTGCATAAATAACCACAGAAACTGTAGATTCAGAATATCCTGCTTTCTCCAGGATGTACTTTAGAGGAACACCAGTCCATTCCCCCGTACCCTCATATCCTGGCATGCAGTACAAATGGGTAACCTGCGTCACTGAAGGGTATTCCAGTACATCCTCATAAGTTAACACTAATGGGTTATCCACCAACCCAGTCACTTCTAACATCCATTCTGTAATATTTATGTCTGGTTGCTTCCCTATATCCATGACGAAAAAGTCCTCTAGTGGAGTAATTTTCACTTCTTCTTCCCCTTCAATGCTAGATTCTATCTGCTGTCCTATGCATCCAGTAACCAGAAGAGCCAGAAAAATAAATCCTATCCACTTCATAATATTCTTTTCGATTGAGAATTTATAAAGTAATTGTCTTTGAGTGAAAACCCTTTACATTAGAATACATATAATTCATGTATTTCAATTAAGAATCGTACAATTATTATAACCAGTAGAAGTTCTATCCTGCTCACTTCTGGATTTCATGGTAATCTTACAGAATATCTATGAATCCTGACAGTTTTCTATCTCAAGTACATTCATTGAGGAAATCTTGTATCCACATAGAATGCGGCCAACACCAGAGCAAATCCAGCATTAGTAATGACCTACCTACTATTCTACCTTTTATTTTGACACCATATGGGCTATGATGTAAATAAGGAAACTATCTGAAGATGACCTACCTAATCTCATGTTCACTCTACAAAACGAGATTAGAAAGGTTTATAAGGAGAACAGAGTAAGAAGCGTGATGGCAAGTAATAGAGAGACATTCGGGTGGACAATGGCTGCTGTTACGTTCTCTTCAGTATTTGAATATACATTCAGATATAAATTCGAAAATCTATTTAGAGATAAATTCGAAAATTCATTTGAATATAAATTTAGGCATTCATTGGGATATAGATTTGAATATGCATTTAAAAACTCATTTAAAGATTCATTTAAAGATTCATTTAAAGATTCATTTAAATGCGAATCTGGAGATTTATTTGGATACGTGTTTGAACGTGAATTCGAAAACTCATTTAAAGATTCATTTAGAAAAGCATTTAGACATGCTTTCAGATACAAATTTGAAAATTCATTTAAAGATTCATTTAAATACGCATTTAAGAATTCATTTAAAGATTCATTTAGAAAAGCATTTAGACATGCAATTGGATATGGTCCCCCTATCCGTATATTCTATGGAGCACTCTGTGGAATTTTCTCCATTATTTGCAATACAGTTTATGAAAAATCGAGAGGATTTACAAATCAACCTTCACATTCAGTGAGCCAAAGAGCCTCCAAAATTGGCCCAAGAATTGTTGGACATGATCAAGGAGGTCCAAGGATAATTTCTATAACAGACCATTACCGCAATCAAGGCCACGTTTCCTCCTTCGTTCCACCAAATCCACCACACATTGATAGACCAGAACCAGTACTTCGAGAAATTGATTATTCACACTCAGAATGCGTAGATGATCTCAAACCTGCAGACTATTTCTGTCAAAGGTGCGGCAAGACGCTCTGTCGCAATTGTGCAGCAGAATACAAGGGGAGGTGTCCAGACTGCCAGGTATCATTAGTTCCAGTGCGGAGGCCTCGCTAATGAAAGACGTATGTACGTGCGAGAATTCAGTAAAGGAGATTTACATATATGAGGATACAATTAAAGGTGCAATCAACCACTGTATGCAATATGGCAATCTCGAAGCCATCGGGTTACTTTTGGGAAGAAGATACAGATATTCTGGAAGAGAGTATGTATTAATTGTAGACCAAATTGAGGTCAAGAGCAGATCCTCCCATACATTTGTGGAGTTTGACAGGGAAGCTTTTAGCCACATTGGGGGCGTACTAGAGTCAGAGATTCATCAGAAAGATTTCTTAGTGGGATGGTACCACTCACATCCCAATTTTGGATGCTGGCTTTCAGACATTGATATTGAAACGCAAACCACATATTTCTACGAGAAATACCACTCTGCATTGGTGATTGATCCAGTAAAAAGATATCTTAGATTCTTCAAATTGGCAGAGGGGAACAAAGGATACAGAAATGTGGATTTCTGCACATTATACGGGAACAAATGGCAGTGTAAGGGGTGTTATGATGAAATCCATGAATTTCGATTCTGAAGACCCACATCCGAAAATCTTGGATATCTCGTCTGTAGAAGATAATAGGACTGAAAGGCAGGAACGACTACTTGGATGGGACCAGAAAAAAGTTGAAAAGGCTGTTGTTCTTGTTGTAGGAGCTGGAGCATTAGGGAACGAGATATGCAAGAATTTGGCTCTCATAGGAATTGGCAAAATAATTCTAGTGGATTTTGATGATATCGTTCTTTCAAATCTGAATAGATGTATTTTCTTTAGAAAAAGCGATATTAAAGAAAAATGCCTCAAAGTAGATGTAGTAAAAAGGGAAATCTCAAAGATAAATCCAGAAACAGCCCTCGTTTCAATATCTGAAAATGTTGAGAACTTGAGCACTGAAGTCTATAAAAGAATAGATGTTGCAGTGGGTGCAGTTGATAATGATGCTGCTCGCCTCGAATTGAACTACAGATGCTTCCAGAATAAAGTTCCAATAATTGATGGAGGAATTCATGGGTTTCGTGGAAATGTTAAGGTAATACTTCCTCCACATAGTGCGTGTTTAGCCTGTAACTTGACATTTTTAGATTATGCATCCATTTACAAGAAGGATCCATGCACTGGTGAAGATGTGGAAATCAATGATCCAAAGTTGCCTGGAATTGCCACAACTTCTTCAATTATATCTGCTTTACAGGTTCAAGAGGCGTTGAAAATTATCCACGGAATAGATGAATTTAAATCAGAAGGTCACTGGAACGAACAGATTGGAATTCCAATTCTGGGAAAAGTTCTCTATTTCAATGGAATGAACAACTTCATGAATACCTATGAGATACCAAGAGATCCGTTTTGCCCAGTGTGCAGTTCACTTGACTCTGATTGAATAGGTCAGAATAGCTGCGTATAATGAGAAAAGGATTCAGTAGATCCAAATCACTGAGTTCTCTTTCAAGAAATATTTCGAGAATTTGGTTAATTGAGTATGAGAAATCTAAGCTCTTCATCATTTGGGAGATTTTTTTATACTTACTCATCTTACGGAGGATAATCAATTTCCTGTAAAATATATCTCTTGAATTATTAAACTAGAGTACTCAATTTTTAGGGGACAATAAATCGATATGGTGTACTATAACAAAAGAGATTTCCGAAGGAATGAACAGTCTTTATATACCTACCGAAAGATTTATATGTACATAAGAGAGGAATGAGATGGTGGTTATATGAGAATTACAATTAGAGATGCTCAAACTGGTAAAAATCTAGCTATTGAAGCTGAGCCTCACCACACAGCTGGCCAGTTGGTTGATTTGGTAAGAAGAGGCCTCAACCTAACTGGAAATTATACCCTCACCCATGGGAACAAGGCCCTACGACTTGGTGAACCGTTGCGTTCAGCAGGCGTGCGTGATGGAGATACTCTCATTCTCATATCGGAAGCAAAGGGAGGATTCTACCCAACCAAATGATATGAAAGATTCAATGAGGGGATGTCATGCATATGCTATCTGAAAAAAAATGGCTGGAAAGAATGGAAAACGAATGCCGCATATTGTTTAGAGAAGGGTACGAAGGGGAAGTGAATCCTGACTATAAGAAACTCATAATTATTATAAGAGCTAACGGCTTTGAACCACCTTCTTCTGGTAATACAATGCCTAGTAAGCGTACCACACACAAGGTAGAGATCAATGTAACAAGAGACTATCCTCCTGATGTTCCAATAACCAGATGGTTGACACCCATCTTCCATCCAAATATAGCTCCACCAGGACCTCCTGGTTACGGACGGGTTTGTATGGAAATGCTCAATATTGGAATTAGTAACTTATTTGAACTTGTGAGGGGACTGGAAGTTCTCGTTGAGAATCCAAACCCGACAAGCCCACTGAACTATCCAACGTGCCTTAAGGCTAAGAAATTCTTCGAGAAGCCCTCTGGCATGACCAGAGAAACAGATGGACCAAGAATAGTTGGATCCGATTCAGACACCAGTACTGGGCGTGGTCCTCGAATCATCCCAGAATCTGGAGACGAATGTGAGGTGATGTAATGAACGAAAATTTGGAAGAGCAAAGACGAAGAAGTGGTCAAGGAGAGGAGGGACCAAGAATACTCTCAATTCAAGAGTCAGAACCTGAAGATAGGGCTCCTCCAGATCCCACCACTAGAGGATACATATCTGAGTGGACCAGAAGACCTGAAACTCCACCGCGTATAGTTGAAAGACCGAAGACAAGAACCTCGGTAAAAATTCTCGTCCTAATACTAATTTGCTCGAACATAGCCTTTTTCTGGCTTTACCAGCAACAAGCAAAAGAAGTTGAAGAGATAATAGGTAGCATTCTGGAGCAGTCTCTCAAAGAGATAGGTGTCCACCTATCGGGAGAAGAACCTAAGGTAGAAGAGCCCTTTGATATCTCGGTTGAAGGACTAACCAAGAATTTGTTCTCAAAATTCGGGTTAAACTTTGAAGAAGTTAAGGTTGAGATTGTAATCTTAAGAGGCGAAACTGAACTTGTCACAAATCAGCTTACACTGGATACATCTCAAACACGTGTGTTGCCTGGTAAACGACTAGCTGTGGGATCATACGATGTGAAGCTCAGGATAACCTACAAAAAGATTACCAGAGAAAAAAATTGTGGTAGTATAACAGTTAAGGAAGCGTGATGAAATTGGGAATCTTTAGTCCGACAAAGAGGCCAGAGCAGGTCATTTTCTTCAGAAAGCGAATGCTAGGGTTCTACAAGAGAATTTTAACACGTTCATGGGAATATGGCTATGAAATCAGAAACGGCGTGATCTACTCATTGCATACAGGAATCCATACACTGCTTAAAGCACCATGGAATGATGTGGAAATACTGATTGTCAGCGGAGCAGATTTTCCTGTCAGGGTTTTCTCAAACCTGTTCATGGAGAACTATCAGGTACACGTTCACGGTACAGTGTATGGAAGAGTTACCGACGCCGCATCCCTCCTCCAAAACGTTCACAACCCATCAGACACAGAAATCAAGGGTCTCATAACAACGGCGTGTGAAAACTCATTGTTAAATATATTGTCAACGTTCAATACTTATCTGCAAGTGGAACAGACAGGGGGAAACCTCAATTTTGATGTTCGGCCTCAAGTAGCTTACTTAACCACTCGGGGGCTGACCATTACAGACATGAGAATAACACATATTGAATTACCTGAAGAGATTCGTCGAGCAATTCATGCTACAGCCACATCTGAACATACAGCAAGGCAAATCAGGAACATCGAAAGCGAAATTGGGCAGATTTCTCAGGAATATGGCTATGGATATTTCGACAGAACCCAGATAAGGGGTGGAGAAGGAACCGCTAGACCTTTGAATGTTACTGATGTACTTTCCGTATTGATGTTAAGCCAGTTTATCGGAGGCCATTCACAACAAATTCCAATAATGACCCAACCTCGAATTGTCGATGAAGAGAGGGTAAATGACGGACCACGGATTGTTGAAGAGTGAGGTTTTGCTGCAAAAAAGAAGCAAAACGAGAAGATTTTCTAGTGAATTTGATTGCCTTCGTTTCCTCTTTTGTAATTCGTGGTGCCTTTTCATTACAGTTAGATAATTTTGCATTTTTGTGCTTTTCACTTAATTCTGGGTCTTTGTTGTCTTCATTCTCACAATTTTCATCGAGGAAATCGTGTGTCCACGTAAATTGCAGTCAATCCCAGGACAATTCCCAAAACCAGCAATAACCCATCTACTATTCTCCCCTTTATTTTGAACCGCATCAACTCGAATCGAGCAGCCAGCACCACATGGGCCACAATCAAAAGCATCAGAGGGAGATCCAGCGTGTCATGCAGATAGAATGCTGACCCCCTATTCAGAAACTTGACCTTCCTCACGTATGCGTACCCTGACACCACAACAACAATCATTAAGGGTACCAATAACCAGGATATGAACCGGTGTACCTTGTACAGTAATCGGTTTACCTTCATACGATCTCCCTCACATTACCAGTATTGGAGTACCCTCTGGATTCCCAGTATCCTTCGTACTCGTAGTCCACTAATTCGATCTTGACAATCCACTTCACCCACTTGTACCCTAACTTATCTGGAATCACCAGCCTCAAAGGGTATCCATGCTCTTCCGGTAAGGTTACTCCATTTATCTTGTAAGCCAGTATGGTATCTTCCTGTAATGCAGTCTCCAGATCAATACTGGAAGTATACTCATCTGCTGCATAAAAGATAACAGAAACGACAGATTCTTGATATCCTGCTTTCTCCAGTATATACTTCAAAGGAACACCAGTCCATTCCCCAGTCCCTTCAAACCCTGCCATGACGCACTGCAAATGGGTAACCTGCGTCACTGAAGGGTATTCCAGTATATCCTCATAGGTTAGTATCAATGGGTTATCCACCAACCCAGTCACTTCTAACCTCCATTCTGCAATATCTATATCTGGTTTAATTCCCAAATCCACCACAAAAAAGTCTTCTAGTGGAGTAATTTCCCCTGTTACATCAGGTTCTACCTGCTGTCCTATGCATCCAGTGAGCAATACAACCAAAAAAACAAATCCTTTCTTCATAGTTCCACTTATGATTCAAAATATATAAAATGTTCGTTTTTGAATGAGAACTCTCTGTTGCATACACCACTTCATCCATAGTCTATTGGAAGACCTACATAAAATTGTCACCAACCATTCCCTCTTTTAATAGTCCAGAATATCCACAAATAATGAACACTCTTTCATTTTAGGGTATCAGCTGCCAACTCTGCCAGTCATACAATCGTTTTTTCCTCCAGATATACACATCCTAAATCTTCATCCAGAATGACAGAGCCAAAAGCAGCATTGTCAAGTACGTATTAACATTTTTATTAGAAAATGCCCAAAATCCAATGTTACACGTGTAACATTCTTATTCTGCAAAGTGGACTTCTCTAACCTTATTGTTTCGGTACCTTATGCGAGTTCTCTTTTGAATTCAGTGACGTATGTTGCTTCTTTTACAAGGGTTCCTATTCCGTTCAACAGAACAAGGTTTTGTCTTGTTCCTGTTTTTGCAAGGTTCAAGAATCTCTGAAACAGAAACTATCTACATTTTCTATGGGGGCAATTACCTCTTCAAGATTTATTTTTTTAGAAAAACTTTCTTTCACCAATTTCCTTCATATACACAAATTTATCTCTGAGTGGGTCAATCTGCTCGTTGACCAACTTAAGAAAGTATGGAAACTCTTTCGACAGCGGCATGACCACTGCGAGCTTTTTTGTTTGAAATGGATTATACAGCACTTCAACTATTGTGATTATTTCTCCTTTCACCTCATAAAGTTCTACTTGTTGGTTTGTGTCCTTCCATTTTGTTTCAAGGACTCTCTAAATACGTTCAAAGTAGCGAAATGCTATTCAGATTTCTTGAATACATGGTTCGTAGATGAAATTATACGTCTAGCTGTCTGAATCAATGTATGCTGAAAGTATTACCAGCAATATTCCTACTACTAGTATCGATTTATTTCCTATTCCAGTTCCAGATACTTCTGCATAAATACAGGTCACTATCCCCACGGTAAAGAGCACAAACCCACTACTCCACACAAGTGAGATAGCAGACCTTTCAGTGACGAATTTCCGGAAAAAGTACACCGAAAGAACAGGTGCTACAACAAGAGCTGCGACAGCTGAAAATATGTACGACACAGGCAAAGACCGTAGTGGTGGGGTAGAAGGAGAAGATTCGGTTGGTTCGAAGCCCTTGTCTGTGATCTGGAACTCTTCGTGGGTTACAAGGTTATATCCATAAATATCCCAATTGCCATTTCTGCTATCATCCCAGACGACAATATCTCCATAGATTGCAATGGAAAAATGCTCACTCGGGTTTGTGGAAATCTGCAACTCCTCGTGTGTTGCGAAGTTGAATCCATAAATATCCCAGTTGTCGTCTGCCCTTGTTAGCCAAACTACAACATCTCCGTAAATTACAGGACTCGCCTGACCATTGGCATCTGAGGTAATCTGGAACTCCTCGTGTGTTGCAAGGTTATATCCATAAATATCCAGGTTGCCGTGTCTCAAATCTTGCCAGACGACAATGTGTCCGTAAATTGCAGGACTCCATTGATCACTCGTGTCCGAGGTAATCTGGAACTCCTCTTGGGTTGCGAGATTGAACCCATAAATGTCCTGGTTGTCGTGTCTCAAATCTGTCCAGACGATGATATCTCCGTAAATTGCAGGTTCACTTTGACTGCTGGCATCTGAGGTAATCTGGAACTCTTCCTTGGTTTCGAGATTAAACCCATAAGCGTCGTTGTTTTCGCAATAAATGTACTGGCTACAATTTCTCTCATCTCTCCAGACGACAATGTGTCCGTAAATTGCAGGACTCCATTGATCACTCGTGTCTGAGGTAATCTGGAACTCTTCGTGGGTTGCGAGATTGAACCCATATATATCCCAGTTGCCGTGTCTCAAATCTGTCCAGACGACAATGTGTCCGTAAATTGCAGGACTCCATTGATTGCTGGCATCTGAGGTAATCTGGAACTCTTCGTGGGTTGCGAGATTGAACCCATATATATCCTGTCTCCCGGGTCTCTCATCTTGCCAGACGACGATATCTCCGTAAATTGCAGGCTGCTGCTGATCACCTGGACCTGATGTAACCTGAAACATTTTTGAACTTCCAAGAGGAGATACTGATAACAGCAAGACTCCTACAACTATTATTCCAGCCTTCTGATTCATCTTCATATGTTCCTCCTCATTTTGAGTAATTGTTTTAGAACTGTATAACCATATAAACTTTTCGCACAACACAATATTGGCAAAGATTTAATATTTTAATTTTACGGGATAAGGAGCAAAATAGAAAACTTTATATATCTCAATGTCATACTTTTTATTGTCAAAAGGTTTATATTTAAAAGATAAAAGGTGAGAACTCATGAAGACACAATACCTTGGATTTGTGATTGGTCTACCTTATGCGGCATTCGCTCTTCTTTTCCCAAGCTCCTTTGTGAGGATTGCCCATGTTTTGTTTCCCAGCTTAGGAATTGTGGTGGGCTTATCTCTCATTGCCTTTGAAAGACAGGCGCCGCACATGAGAAATAGCCTTGTGTCTGGATTATTTGCCTTGTTAATCTTCACTGTGGGAAGTGTGAGATCTACTTTTCTCACCTTTAAAACCTGGATAGTTGAAGAATCTGAAGAAATAGTAGTGTATACTGGGGTACAGAATTGGCTGGTTGGAGTTTTCTTTACTATGGTGGCTTTATATCTGACAGTAATTTTATGGTTTTTTGCTGTGAGAAAGAGTACCCCCGTTCAAAAGGCAGGATTTTTTGGGGGGTTGATAGCAGCACTCCCCTGGACATTATCAGGAAAATATGGGGTCACCTCAGATTACGATCTTGTGATCTCCATTGTATCATTTCTCTTGCTAGCTCTTCCTGGATTTATTCTCTTGAAATATAAAGAGCCCTCTGTGAGAAAAGGTATAACGAGCGTAGGAATAGCATGGTCTATATGGGCTTTTCTGGTAATAACAGTGATTTTGTATACTAGTCCGCGTATGTGGATATTTTCAGACAACTGGGACTTCATTGCTTTGAAAATGTCGATTTTGGCTCGGTATTTACCTGTATGGATGTTGTTTTCCTTACTGGTGTTAGTTCTTGGTAGAGGATTAATGAGAGTATTCACGTCAGACTAAGATAATAACATTGTAAAGGCTGTAGTAGATAATTTCCGTAAGCTTCCTTACACATCAACTCTCAACCATGTTACACATGTAACAAAATTATGGTAAGATGGTTAGATAGTGCAGTGGCAGGGTGCCCTGCAAGATCACCAAAGAGTGCAATTCAAGTACCAGGATAGGATACCTGACTGCAAGATAGACTTCACATTATATCTCCAGTAACATTTCCTGTCAACAGGATAGGATACCTGACTGCAAGATAGACCATGGAGTTTCTTCTTGTAGAGATTGCGAATACAAAATGGAATACACGGGTACAGAAGACCCTGAAAATGAAGGAACCGAGTGATATGCGATTGGGGAACATTTCTCCAGCGGGAGTAGATATTTGCCAATATTGTCCTTTTCACTGTGTTATGACTATTGAACTGAAGAATCTTGTGAAGTCTAACCATGTTTTGCTCGTAGTTCCAGCAAAATCCTTCACTAAGAAAAAGCAAGAATAGAAGATTGTATGCAGATGCGAAAACAAGTACATCTCTCCACCCTAATGGGGAAGTAGACTTCACGTCTTCATGCCATAAAGCCCTCAATTGTCTTCATTAAACATTCTCCAATTGTAATACCTAAAGAATCTTTCTCACACAAGTTTAATAACCCAAAATGGGTGTCCAGAACCACCTCCATTTACTCAGGATGGACAGTATCAAGGAAAGTATCACAAATTGCGACCTTCAGCAAAATGGATAATTAGATACTGCTCTTGAGCGCCAGAAAATTTGACAATCCTATTCAACAGTAGTCCACGTTCTCATGTGTTACACGTGTAACACTTAGAGAGTAGTATTCTACAAAAGAGAAAAAAACTGTAGGAGAGCTATCAGAAAGTGGGATCAACTACCCGATAATCCCCTAACCTCACAAAGCTGGCTATTAACCATTTTACAGTTGTCCTACCAAAAGGTTATATAGTTGAAATACAGATACAAAATGGTGAGAGAATGACTTTATATCTATTTTCCCCACAGAAAGAAGAAATCCAACTAAAGGGAATATAGATGAGTAATAACGAGCATGAACAAAGGAGGTGAGAACGTGTTTGCAAAATTAATATCTCCTGGAAGTTTGGGTCCCATAAGTCCCTGCGCCAAAGGATGCGAGGATGGTTACGTACCCAAGGCGCCATGCAGAGTTGGATACGAGCCCAACTATCCCCGATGCAGTGTCGGCCTTGCTCCACCTATGTAAGGGTTCAACTATCACTCTCAGCGTACTTCATGAATACAGTTGCACCCTGCATAACCTTGAACATCTTTTTATTTTTTTCATTATCAATAATGAGGAATTACATACCTTTTCTTTGCACTCTCCTCTATGTCTGGTTAACATTTCATGATCCCCTGTACCTTTTTAGGGGTTATCACATGGAGGCTCACTCTTGCGTGTACTATTTGTGAACGCCTTGCCACTATAAAAAAATGGAGTCAACGTATACAAACCCCTGACCTCTTTCCCGTAACCTTTAATACTCTTATCCCATGGAGAAGCTGGTGATAACATGTCGAATGGTGTAGAGAAATCCATCTACTACTTTGATTCCTGCGGAGAGGTAAACACGCACAAGGTCCTGGAATTAGCGAAAGAGAGAGCAGAAGAATTAGGTATAAAAAAGATTGTCATTGCGTCAGAAACCGGTTTGAGTGCTTTAAAAGCAGTAAAAGTCTTTGACGGGTTTGATATCATTGTGGTGACGTCTGCTCTGGGAATTCGAGTGGGGAACACGGGAATGGGAGATTTACTCATCGGAATAAGAGATGAAGACATCTATAACACGTTGAAGGAGAAGTGCACCATAGTGAGAGGGACAGATCCTTTTCATAATATCAATGCTCCCCTCCAGGATATGACCAACGAGAAGGTCATTCGAAATATTTTGTACTGTATTGCTTCAGGGATAGGGGTGTGCATGCTCAGCGTGTTAATGGCTACCGACAATGGCGTACTAACAAAAGGAGAAGAAGTCATTGCGTGCGCAGGTTCCTTTGTGGGGCTGGACACGTCCTGTGTAGTACGCGCGTCCAATTCGGTGGACTTATTCCAGAATGATGGGCTGGCAATAGAAGAAATCATTTGCAAACCCAGGAATCCCAAATATGAATGGCCTATCAAACAAAGAACATGGAGGGGAGACCTAGAGAAATACAAGAGATTTATGGGTTAACACAGTCAACTGGTTGGTCTGCAGAGCGCAATCCTTATGTGCATGAACTCTTGTCCTGGTTTGCAGCATTCACAAAAGGAGTAATCCTCACGAACATTCCACCATTGGAAAAAGGGAAGAAATTGGAGGAAAACGTGGAATCTAATGGCAGGAAAAGATTTGATGCCAACCTAACGCGGCTCTTCAGATGGACAGAAAACCTGTTACACGTGTAACAAAAGTGAGACAACCGCAAAATCCATAACCAATTCGACGAAATGCTTATAAATTTCATAGAAATTCATGCATCTATGTATTCATACATGAGGAAGTTTCTTGGATTTTTCTACCATCTGCATTTGAAAACCAAAAAAAATATACTGAAACTCATGGGAGTAAAAATTGGTGAAAACACCATAATATATACCTCTCTATTCAATTTTGATACCTTTTTTCCCCGTTTGATAGAGATCGGATCAAACTGCGTCATCAGTAAAAAGACGCTCTTGGTCACCCACGATTACTCAAAGAATTTTCCCACAGAAGGGCTCACCACCATGACAAAGGGCAAGATAACAATAGGAGACAATACCTTCATAGGAATGAGGTGTATAATACTGCCGGGAGTTGAAATAGGGAAAAATGTTATCGTGGGTGCAGGGTCTGTGGTCACCAAGTCTGTACCCAGTAATTCAGTAGTTGGAGGAAATCCAGCACAGGTGATCTGCTCGTTACAGGAGTACATGGAAAAAGAATCCAGGAGAGAGGAGGCATATGACGACACCTATGCTAGAAAGCGTCGTTAACCAGGAGTTATGCACCAGGTGCGGGTGTTGTGCTGCTGTGTGCCCGCAAAACTGCATATCCATTGATACACATGCTGTCAGAGGTCAATCATGTATAACGTGCGGGTTATGTACAAAGGTCTGTTCCGGGACAGGCACAGATTTGAGAAAGACTGCAGAGAATCTCTTTAAGGGATTATACAACGAATACGTGGGACAGTACATAGCCACCTATACTGGATACTCAACAGATGAGGCAATCCGGGAAATGGCAACCTCCGGGGGCGTTGTTACCTCTTTGCTGGTGTGTTTATTGGAAGAGGGTGTCATAGATGGAGCTGTAGTAGTTTCTTTCGATGAGGAACCCTGGAAAACCACGTACAAAATTGCCACTACCAAAGAAGAAATTATTGAAAGTGCTCAAACAAAATATCAGGTAACACCTCTGGATATGTCATTAAAGGATTGTAACCTCAGAAAAATAGCAGTAGTGGGTCTTCCGTGCGTTATCCAGGGATTAAGAAAAGTACAGAACCATTCCGCAATTGGTGAGAAAATTGCAGTTCTCATTGGATTGTTCTGCTGGGTGAACATGGAAAGGGAAGCTACAGAGTTTTTACTGAACCGATTAAATGTCACTACTGAAGAGGTACAATCAATTGAGTACCGCTCTGGCGATTACCTTGGCGGGTTTAAAGTTCACTTAAAAGACGGGAGTGTCAAGTTCTTGGAGAAAGAGTGCTACAATGTTCTTCCATTGTTATTTGCTCCAGAGAGATGCGTGTACTGTCCAGATTTTACCAATGAGCTGGCAGACATATCGGTGGGGGATGCAAAATCTATACAATCTGAAAAAGGGCACACTTTTGTTGTGACGAGATCTGAACGAGGAGAAGAACTTCTCAAAAAGTGTGTGGACAAAAAATACATACGCACAGATACGTGTGACATTGAAGAGATTATCCAGTCAGAGAGTTCTTCACTCCTTTTCAAGAAGGGAGCTTACAGAAGGATACAAAAGAAAAAGAAAGGTATAGAATTTTATGGGGAGGAATATAGAATGCCATTGAAAAATCAATTGTTTGAACTGGTTTTTATGATAGTGCATAAAAATAGAAAATTCTTTAAACCCCTCTTTAGAATTATGCCGCTCTCAATTTTTAAGATTGTATCACAGTGGGTCACAAAAGAAAGAAGTTGATTCGAAGATTCCTGTTCATTTTGGCTAGTTAAGACGTCTAAGCTTAAGTTTTAGGTGCTATTCAAAAATTTCATGTCTCTTCCAAATCAAAATTATGAGTAGTAATGAAGTATTGTTACACGTGTAACAGCTGAACGTTCCGATCAAATCAGAGTTGACCATATGCCGGCGGTTTCTGCTGCGTAAATCTGAATTTCTTCAAAATCTTTTCCTCTTGGACACACTACTACACATTTGTAGCACTTGGTGCATAATTCTTCATGGAAGTAGTCCTTTAGTGCATTGGTGGGGCACTCTTGGACGCAGATGTCACAGTTCTTACAGGGGTCAAAATCGAGGGGGGAATCTGGCAGTAAGGGCATAGTAGTTAACACGGTGGTCAATTGAACTCTGGGACCGTATTCAGGCGTTATCAACAAGAAATTCTTTCCTAAAACGCCTAATCCTGCCTTTATCGCTAATTCCCTGTGGGGTGTAAAATTTTGGAGCCTTGAGAATTCTTCCTGGGAAAATAAGGTACCCCAGCTCCCATAGTCTTCCTCTGAGAACATTTGTCTGGCTTGCAGATTCAAAAAATCCATGATTTCATTCATGGCCTGTATGGTATCTGTTCTCTGGAGTCTGTAAATTTGTAGGGCAGAAACGCCAATGGTTACAGCAGTTGTGTATTCTGGAAAGTACTCTCTGCAGTTAGAAAATCCTACAAGGTCAGCTCCTGCTTTTTTGAGAATCTGTCTCATGTGTGGTTTTTCCATTGAATTCTATTTGGTTTCCAGGTTTATAAGGGTTAAAGTAGATGTTCAATTGGATTGGATTTCTTTTATACAAGAAAGGGCAAAGAAATGTTACACGTGTAACAATTTGAGAGAAACACTAACAATTGAACCTTTTGGATGCTGTCTTCTGCCCACAGAAGAGTGTAACCACTGGAGAATTATAGTGAACCAGAAACCCCTGCAGTCGCATACTTGAGGGATACACTTTTAATAGAGGAGGTACAACAGTGTTCATGGAACCATCAGGAAATGAAAAAGTGTTCTCACGATTATACATCGTGGTTACAAGAGAATGTAACCTTGTGTGTAAGCACTGCTACTTAGAGGCAGGCCCAGGAAAAGCATTCGATAATGAGTTATCTCCTCAGGAAGTTGCGTCAATCATTGATGCAGTTGCTGTTGATGGGAAACTAACGGAAGTATCAATCACAGGGGGAGAACCGTTAGCCCGCAAGGATATAAAGGAGATACTCACTGTCGTACTGGAAAAAGGTATTCTCTTGAATTTGGAGACCAATGGAACCTTGATCACTCCCGAAATTGCAGAGCTCCTCAGTACGTACGAGAATTCTTCAGTAGGTGTGAGCATTGACGGCATTGGCGAAGTTCACGATGTCCAGAGAGGTCGTCCAGGTGCCTTTAAGAGGGCAGTGAGAGGATTAAAATTACTGCAGCAGTACAATGTTGAACACGGTATTTCCACGTACGTGACCCATGAGAACCTCCCCCAATTGGAAGACATTGTGAAGTTAGGTATTGATACAGATTGCAGTATTTTCCGTATTCTGGCTCAAACTGTTCCTCTGGGTAGGTCAGATGAAAAACCCACTGACGTTGAATTGGTGCAGAATACGCTTAACACATACTTTGGATTAAAGCTGAAATATCATGACAAATTGAGGATTATTACTGATCTGCCTCTGGCTCTAATGCCTGCAGAACACATTGAGGACATTGAAGAGTATGTGACCTGTCCGTGGTGGAAGCTCATGGGAGTGTCACCCCGGGGAGATGTTAGTTTGTGTACCGCGCTGTCACTGCATCCAGACATGATAACAGGGAATATCCGTACCAATTCACTGGATGAAATAAAAAGACATCCCATATTTCAGACGTTAGATCAATCTAACAAGACCAAATTACAGGGTATATGCGGTAATTGTCATGCTGCCAGAATATGCGGTGGATTTTGCAGGGCTATGGCATTTGCAGAGTTTGGTGATCTTTTAGCCCCATACCCCATGTGCCAAGCATTCTACAGGACAGGAATATTCCCTGAATATGCGATAGTAGAACCGGAGAGGAACTGTTCCTACCCGTAGGTGGATGTATGCACTACGAGGTGAGGACTAACAAATTATGGAGAACATCTATCGATGTACGGGACGGGCGCGTTGCACGAGTGGTGACCACAGAAAATAGAGGTGCATCTGCCCGCGTGCTCACTCTTGGGAGGTGGGGATTCTGTGCTCGATCAGGAGATGTTGACCCGCGCTCGTTGATAGGTACAGCAGAAAAGGTAGCATTATCGAGCCCTCCGCAGCATGTGGTGTTAGCTGGTGTTCAGTGTCACCAGGCGAGAACTGTATCACAAGCGATTCATCCACCCCATACCACTGCATCTGAAGAAAAAGTTGATGCATTAAAAACGTTAGCAGAAGTGTCCCAGATTGATGAGAATCCCTTGATTGATCACTATTATCTGGGCTACAACGATTATTACAGTATGGATCTCTTTGAAAATTCAGAAGAATCGCACATTGAAACAGAAGAAGCTGCCACAGGTATTATTTTCGCATTAATGGGTAGGACAGTGAGAGAAGGATTTTTGATTGCACCTTATGGTCTTGAATTCTTAGAAGAAGAGAGAGTAGTCAGAAAGCTCCAGGAGAAATTGGAGCCCTTACCTTCTCAGGTGAAATCACCCCCTCCAGGGAAATACACGGCAGTGTTCAGCCCTGAAATTACAGGCATTCTCATTCATGAAGTAGTAGGCCACGGCTTAGAAGCAGACAAGGTGTTAAGAGGAGAGAGTGTTCTGTCAGAGCACATGGGGACCCACATCACGAGAGAGGAGTTCACCTGTATTGATGATCCGTTGTTAGAGAATGCATTCGGGCAGTACCACTTCGATGATGAAGGTGTTCAAGCCAAAGGAACCGCAGTCATTGAAAAAGGCGTTCTAACATCGTTATTACATTCCAGGGAAACTGCAGGAGCCTTATCTGGAGAGGTTACGGGAAACGCGTTATCAGAGAGTGTGTTGTACCCGCCATTGGTTCGAACCAGCAATATACGGGTCCTTCCAGGGGATCAAGAGCTGGAGGAACTCTGTGAGGGTGCTGACATTTTCGTGGACAGCCTTGGTGCAGCAGAGCTTCAGTACGAGAGGGATTATTTATCCTTCGTTGCTGAATCAGGGAGACATTTAAAAGAGGGGTATACCATGCGCAATGTGAATGTTAGGGTGAACGTGAGTGAGCTGCTTTCACATTTAGAGGGTGTGGGAAAAGAGCTGGAGTTAGTGACCAGACACTGCTCTAAAGGTCGTCAGTTCATCCCTTCGTCTACGTTAACTCCTCCTTTGAAATTTTCTGATGTGGAGGTGGTTTCATAGACATAGATACAGGCACTGGTATGGATATTGACACTGATGTAGATATTGAAATCTTCCAGGGAAAGTATATAGATTATACAGTGGAATTCCGGGGAAGAACGGTTTCCCCCCAGGTTACCACTGTATCTGGTTCAGCAGTGCGGACTATTGAGAAGAAGAGAGTGGGATTCCACTACGCAAATATGCCGTGCGACCAGAAAACGCAGGTAAAAAAAGCGTTGCAGTCAGCCCGCATTTCAGACATGCAGTACCAATGGGATATCACCTTCCCTGGACCACAAAAGTATCCACCAGTGAAAGGAATCTGCGATTCTCACATAGAAAATGCTGATATTACTGATGTAGTGGAGTACTGCTTAACCATTGTGGAAGGGCTTGAAAATTACGGGATTTCTTCCAAAGGAGTCTTGTGCTGTAAAAGATCTCAATTCACGTTACACACCAGTACATCCCTCGACGTTGAAGAGAAGAGCACCTATTTCACGTTAGATATGGATGTCACCACACGAGAGACCGCAGTAAATGTGGTGAAATCATGCCGATTATGGGATAAAAACAGTGAAATACTGGTGAATACCATTCGAGAGCACTGTTCCTGGTACAATACAAAGAAAAAAGAATTTTCTAACAGGTTTGCTTTTGGTTCCCGCGCTCTCTATGCTGTGTTACGCCCCTTAGTGTGGCAGATAAGCATCGACAGGGTGAAAAGAGGTATATCAAAAGTGAAGGCAGCCCACTGTATAGCAGGAGAACTATTCACCCTCGTTGATGATGGGTTATACCCCAATGGAGTGGGAACCTCTCTCTGCGATGGTGAGGGGATACCCTCCACGAAGTACAGTATCATTGAAAAAGGGGTAGTAACCCACTTCATGTACGATCACTTTCGTGCGCTCCTCGATAAGACAAAGAGCACAGGAAATGCTGTCCGCACCTCAATGATGGCTCCACCAAAGATTGCACCCCGGAATTTAGTAGTCCACGAAGGGGATTACGCCCTTGATGAGTTTACCGGTATTTTAATCGAAGAAGTGGTCAATGACAAAGGGGCCAACTTGGTTTCTGGTGAGTATACGTTTAATGTGAAAAGAGCATTTTACGTCAAAAAAGGAGAAATTTTAGGAGTAGTTGCGCCCTTTGTGCTGCAGGGGAACACCTTTGATGTGTTAAAATACATTTATGGAGTTGGAACTTTAGAAGAGACCCCCTTTCCCCGTTACAGAGAGTTGGTAACGCCCTACATTTTTATCCAAATACCTTCTTGATCTTTTCTGAATGGAGGCTCATGACCACTCTTTCTCCTACTAAACGAGCCAGAGAGAGGACATTTTCATCCTTTTCAGGGTTACTCTCGTAGTCCATCATGCCAATCCCAACACTGATTACGTTGATCATGGCAAAGGATCTAAAAAACTGGCCGAAACTCCCAACTGTTAACGCATTGTCTGTAATACCAGACTGGACCATCAATCCCACGCGCTTTTTGAAGAGAGGATGAGGTGGTTTCGTGAATTTCCTCATTCTGTCAATGAAGCACGACAAAACACTCGGGTATCTCCCCCAGTAAACAGGGGACGCAAAGATAATGCCATCTGCAGTGAAAAGCTTTTCGCAGATACTGTCAAAATCATCAGTAATGGAACAGGTGCCTCCTTCCACACACTGGTTGCAGCCTGTGCACAATTCCAAGGTGTAATCAAGGAGTTTAACAATCTCAGTTTCAACATCAAAAGATGCCACCATCTGCAAGGCTTCCTGTAGAAGGATACTACTCGTAGATTTTGCTTTCTGGGAACAGTCAATACCAACAACCTTCATGTACTCACCTAAATCAGTTCAAAGGAACCTTCCTTTTTAGCTTTTTGCTCAAAGTATTTAAAGAAGAAATAACCCACCACAACCAGAGCCACCATAAAGAGGACTTCAGCACCGATCAAATACTGAACCTCACTAAAAGATGCCCCTGAAACTACTTTTCGTGTGGCTTCAATACCATACGTTAGGGGAAGCGCTTTTGAAACCCATTGCAAAACTACAGGTAGTTCTGATACAGGAAAGTTCACGCCGCAAATGATTAATAATACAAAATAGGATGCATTGGCCACAGAGACCACCTCTCTCGTGTATAAAGATAAACTGCCAATTAACAATCCAAACCCAGAAAGGGCAAAGGAGGTAATCAAAAAGATCAACACCAACAGTAAAAAATTGGCCTGCGAAAAATCCACTCCAAAGAGCACTGCAGCATAGAATAACCCCACTAATGTGCTGGTAACTCCATCCAGGACATACACTGCAGAACGGCCCATAAACAATGCAAATCTATTAGTGGGTGCCACCAGAAGAAGGGGTAATGTCCCAAAGTACCTCTCCATCCCTACTGCCATGGACATGCCCAGAACTGAAGTGATAGCACATAATTGGACCATGTTCCCCACCACTGCGTACGACATGGCCTGGTCTCCTCCCGCATTTTTAGCCACGTACGCAAAGAATGCCATCTGCAGCAATGGTACAATGAATTTCATGCCGAAGTAGTTTCTGGGCTCCATCCAGGTGAGTAACCCCTTGTATGAGAACACTGCACTGCTGTAGGCTGCTCGTAATGACTCCATGTCAAAACCTCCACAACGTGGCTGTCACCCGCACTTGATAATCAATTTTAGAGTATAAGTAATGACCCGCCACCATGTACACAACAGATAATACACCAATCATTACCACCCCACTGTAAAACCCTTGGCCCAATTGAGGCTCAATCACTGTCCACCTCAATATCTGAGCCCCCCAGGTAGGTGTCAACACATAGGAGAGAGGACGCACCCATACGGGCAGGAAAGAAAGAGGATACATGATACCGCACACCACAAATGCAGTAAACTCTAATATATTCCCTAAAGCTGCAGCAGAGCGGGATAATACAAATAACGTCGATAACAAAATACCCAATGCTGAAAAAGAGAGCATACATAACAGCAATGCTCCAACAAACGCAAAAGGATGGGAAATTTTAATATCCATCCCATAAAGAACGAATGCAATCAAAAAAACGAATATCAAATTCCATAACCCCATTACTGCACTGGTCAAGGCTTTCCCTGCAATGATCTCCTCCAGAGAGGAAGGGCTTGCAAACAAATACTGGAGCGTCCCAAAGTACCGCTCAATGACCACAGAATACCCTGCACCCAACAAGGTGCTCCCCCACATGCCCATGATTCCTGCAGCTGCCACAATGTACGTGGTATTAGTAGATGGTGAATTCCTGAACATAATTAATGCTACAGTAGCAAAGACAAAAGGTGAGACAGTCATCTCAAAAATCCATACAGGTCGTGCCAGAAATTCGTAAAATGCTTGTCTTGAAGCAGAAAGAATAGTGGTTATACCCATAGTTATCCCTGCATTAATTTAATGTATGCATCTTCCAGTGTAGGTTCCCGGATGCGAACGTCTGACAGCTGTATGGTGTGCAACCTCTGGAGGATTTCCATGACTGTATCTGTTGAGGGCGCAGTCTGAATCTGGACGATTTGGTTCATATCCCTTTGGGACGTGGTCACCATCTTGACGTGATCATGTGATTCGATTTCTTTGATCAACTCTCTTGGGATGTGGTGCCCCTCAACTTCTATGACAGTCACATCAGATACTTTCCCCTTAAAGGATTTTGGCGTATCAATCGTTAATATTTTCCCTTCTTTGAGGAGGGCAATCCGGTCACAGAGCTCATCTGCCTCAAACATGTAGTGAGTGGTCAAAAAAATGGTTTTCTTTTGAGATGCTAACTCCTTTATGATAGTCCTCAAGGATCGGGCGCCTTCGGGGTCTAATCCCATGGTGGGCTCATCCATGAACATGATGGGAGGATCATTGATTAGCCCTCGAGCTATGTGTAACCGTTGCTTCATGCCCCGTGAGTAGTTTTCCACTTTTTTGTCTGCATGGTCTTGTAACCCCACTAACTCAAGAAGGTAAGGGATTCTCTCCTTTTGTACTAAAGAAGGGATGCCGTACAGATCTGAAAAGTAGCGGAGGTTATCCTTGCCGCTTAACCGGAGGTAAAGACCTCTCTCTCCTCCGAAGACCACGTTAATGTGGCTGCGGATCTGCTGTGCATCATGAACGACGTGCCACCCGTTGACATACGCATCGCCCTCAGTGGGCACTAATAACGTGGTGAGCATCTTGATGGTAGTGGTCTTCCCTGCGCCGTTGGGACCTAGTAATCCGAAAAGTTCACCTTCTTTCACAGCAAAAGTAACGTGATCAACTGCCACAATTTTCTTCTTTTTCTTGAGGAGAACACCTTCTGCAGAATCAAATACTCGTGTTAAATTCTTTGTTTCAATAACTGTTTTCATGATATCACCAGACAAAACCCAAAAAAAAGAAAAAAAAGAGGGGTTTAGAGATCTATTGTGCCGTATCCGCCACAACAGATTGCAAGAGCTTTTTCACTTCCAGCTCTTTCGAGTTCCTCAATTTTCATGAGGAATTTTCCTGAGTAACCCTCCATCTTGTCACCTCCTGTAAAGTGGTTAGAGGCATATAGAAGGGGGGGTATATAAACCTTTTCAATCATAGACAAAGATGCTTTAAAATGAAAGTTTATCTGAACAGTTCTTATTGAACCTTGCAATGTAAACGAGAATGTAATGGTGATTGTGGGTTCTCTGTTTTCGTATGACTTAGTTGTTACATGTGTAACATGTTGATTTTTGAAGAATTTCATCTTTTAATTTTCAGGGTATTGACTGATCAAATGACAGATCTTTTTAACCAAAAGTACATAAAGGTACCCCTCCAGTGAAGGAAGGTGATCTCTTGACTGATGCACATGAAGCTTTGAGGCGCAAAATGAGTATGTGGCCCATAAGGACTCCCAAAAGCCCTGAAGTCATGGAAATTTTGAAAATGTTGTACACTTCAGAGGAAGCGGAATTTCTGGCAAATACATTTTCTCTCCCCTACCAGGATGTGAAAACCTCAGCACAAATTGCCGAAGAGACTGGAAAATCAAAAGAAGAGGTGGAGGAAATCCTTGATAACCTTGCAGAAAGAGGATTAGTGTTCAGGTTCAAACACTGGAAGACAGGTGATATTTGTTATTCTTTGTTACCCATCGTACCCGGGTTATTTGAGTTCTACTTTTCTGGATCAGCAGATTCAGAAAAAAGGAAAAAGATAGCTTCCTTGTTTGAGAAGACGTACAAGGATGGGCTTGCCATGGAAGCAGGCGCCAGCAACTATCCCTGGGGGCGGGTGATTCCTGTTGAGAAAGCGTTGGAAGTCACCCAAGAGATTTTACCCTTTGAGAAGGTTTCAGAGTTCATTAAAACATCTCACACTATTGCAGTCATTCCGTGCGCATGCAGGACGAAACATCCATGTGAACACCCGGTGGAGGCGTGCATGGTTTTTGACAGCTCAGCAGACTTCATGGTGGACAGGGGAATAGGTCAGTATCTAACTAGTGAGGAAGCTTTAGATTTACTGGAGAAAATGGAAAAAGAAGGGCTAGTGCACACTACTGTCAACTCCCAGAGACGGCCGCAGTTCATCTGTAATTGCTGCACGTGCTCGTGTTTGATCTTGCGAGGATTGACAGAAATGCATAATCCGAGAGCTTTTGCAAAATCAAATTTTGTGCCCCAAAAGAATGATGATGCCTGTATCTTGTGCAGAACCTGTATTGAGGTGTGCCCCTTTGGCTGTTATTACTATCACTGGCCCCACGATGATGAACCTGAAAAAGTGGGGTTCATAGAAGAGCGATGCGTGGGGTGTGGGTTATGCAGTTATCACTGCCCTGTAAATGCTATAACCCTGGTGAAGGTGAGACATGAGGTGCCTGAGGAGAGACCTCGTGAAGCTATGATGAGAGTTGAAAAGGAGCGGATTCATTAGAAAGTAGAGTGCATCTTGCAGCAGAATTCTGCAGAATACGCGGATTGTGGGTGTACACCTTATCTTTCTTTCATCACTCAGCCTTCTATGTCTTCTCTGGTTAACACATCTGCAATTGTCTGCTCCATGGGTTACAGCGAGATTCAGCCGAATATAGACCACATCCAGTAAGAGACATTGATGATAGATCAAATGGAAGTCCTCTATAAATCATAAAAAAAAGAAAAAAAGAATTTTGAGTAGCTACATTGCCAGATACACAGCATATCCAAGGACCCCAAGTATAGCGCCAATGATGAGGGACAGTATAATGTAGATTATCCATACAATGATGGCTTTGGTCCATGTGGTCTTGTAGAAATACTTGATGAGGACTATAGCTATTATCAGTGCAATGAGACCTCCCCAGGCAGTTGCTATGCCAAGTATCAGGCCGATAATTGCAGCAATCAAAGCAACAGTGAACGCCTTCATTATAGTTGGGTCCTCAACTTTGGCAAGTATAGCAGCAATGTGTAGCACGATAGTTCCAACTATCAGCTGGACTATAAAGCTCACTCCTAGCAACGTATAGTCAACCATTTTGTACACCTCTCTTCTCTTTTTTCTTTGTTTCTTATAAAGGTTTCCTTGCTCGTGGCTTGGAGGGCATGTTATTGACACCTCTTTATTATCCCGGAGGCTGAAATGAACTGGTTGAGTGTCAATACCAATTGGGGGGATTGCTTAGAACACTGGCTAGTAATTAATTCTGTAAACGAAAAATGTCAATTCTGTAGTTTTAAGATATTTAAATAGAAATTCAAGGATTATTCAGATTTAAATCAGTTTTTAATACATTTTTTTCCACATTTTTTGTTGTCTAAGTCTTTTTTATTCAATTTATTCTTTATTTCTCATGTACTGAGCCAAGGAAAAGTCCAAACCTGACTATATCGCCTTTCATACACAATTTAAGTAACTATTTCGGTTAGTACAAGGAATGGAATACCATAAAATCCTCCATGCATAATTCCAGAATAGCTCCAGAAAAAGATATGGGCCATCATACGTACCTCATAAGAGCAGAATCTGCAACCTTTTTATATTTGCATAGGAAGAAAACATGGTGATTTCATGATGTTACGAGAAGTATCCTGGTTCGACTTGA